>Ga0326727_10006622_pt1 | contig 31546 bp, 25 predicted proteins | sample MB2enrmetagenome_FD_207643 | JGI IMG/M metagenome (GOLD analysis project Ga0326727, IMG submission 207643) | Lab enriched peat soil microbial communities from McLean, Ithaca, NY, United States - MB29MY | ecosystem: Environmental > Terrestrial > Soil > Wetlands > Peat | place: USA: New York...
AAAGTTGGTCACATGCCCATCAGAAAACGAGGTACACGCTGGCAGGTTGACATCCGAACTGCCGAAGGGACGCGTATCCGGCGTCAGTGTGAAACCGAAACCGAGGCGCGAGAGCTCGAGGCCGCGCCTGCACTTCAAGGGCGGTGGCTTTTATGTAAATGACTACCCGGGCAAGAGCAGCGCGCCTGCCTCCGAGCCCGCGCCTGCCGAGGCCAAAACCCCCTGCGGCGGAAGCTGCGGGGCGGCCTGCCCCGCCGTCGCCGCCGCCGCCTCTGCCGCAACCAGCGATTTATCGAAGAATTAACGCGGTAAACAAGCGGTTTGGTCATTCCGCAATTCTTTCGATCCAGGCACAACCGGGCGTCGCCGTAGGATAATGGAGTCCTCGAAGCACCAAGGCTCATCGATGACGCCAACCTCCACATCGCCTCCCTCGCCATCCAGCCATGTGCTTCATCGCGCGCTCGTGCTGGCTGCAATCCTTCTCTTCGCCGCGGGCCTTGTCTCAGGTTTGTTTTATCCCCACATCCATTTTGCCGCCGCCCTTCGCTGGACCGGCCTCGGCCTCTTTCTTCCCTTCGCCGTTCGCCGCCGCTCCCTGCTGGTATGGACCTTCTTCGCCATGCTGGCCGGCGCGGAACTGGGCGTAGACGCGCCCCATATTGCAGCGCAGAGCCACTTCCTCGCCGACATCTTTCTGCGGCTCATCCGCATGATTGTTGCGCCGCTCATCTTCGGCGGCATCGTCACCGGCATTGCCGGCCACAACGAACTGCGCGGCGTGGGCCGCGTGGCCCTCAAGTCCATCATCTTCTTTGAAGTGGTTACCACCATCGGGCTGATTCTGGGCGCCGTGGCCATCAACCTCACGCAAGCCGGAGCCGGGATCACGCTGCCCGCCGCGATCCAGGCCGCTGTGCCCGCCGCTCATGCGGAAAGCTGGCAGCAGATTCTGCTCAACATCTTTCCAGAGAACATCGCCAAAGCCGTTGCCGAGAATCAAATCCTTCAGGTGGCCATCTTCGCGCTGCTCTTTGGCGCGGCGCTGGCCATGCTGCCCGAGCAGAAGCGCGCACCCCTGGTCTCCGTTCTGCAATCGCTCACCGAGACCATGTTCCGCCTGACGCGCATCGTAATGGTCACCGCGCCCGTGGCCGCCGGAGCCGCATTGGCTTACACCGTGGGCAGCATGGGCCTGGCAACACTGCTGCCGCTCGTCAAGCTGCTGGCCACCAACTACGCCACCCTGGCCATCTTCCTGTTCGCTGTTCTCGTGCCCATTCTGCTCGTGTCGCGCATTCCCATCGGCCGTTTTGCAGCCGCCGTTGCCGAGCCCGCCGCCATCGGTTTTGCCACCACATCGTCAGAGGCCGCGCTGCCCCTGGCCATGGAGCGCATGGAAGAGTTCGGCGTGCCGCGCTGGATCGTCTCCTTCGTCATCCCCACCGGCTACAGCTTCAACCTGACCGGCTCCACCATCTATCTCGCCATGGCCGCCCTCTTTGCCGTCCAGGCCGCGGGCCTTCACTTCTCCGTGGGCCAGCAAATCGTCCTGCTAGCCACGCTGGCGCTCACCAGCAAAGGCATTGCCGGCGTTCCCCGCGCTACGCTCGTCGTCCTGCTGGCCGTCGCTGGATCCTTCCAGATTCCCGCCGCCGCCGTGCTTATGCTGCTTGGCGTTGACACCCTCATGGACATGGGCCGCACCGCGCTGAACGTCATCGGCAACTGCATGGCCGCCGCTGTCGTCGCCCGCTGGGAGGGCGAACTGAAACCGGCGCCCATCTCGAACTGAATACGCAAGACGGGCGCCCTTCGCATCCTCTACGCCGTCGGAACTGCTCGCACCGCTGCCGCCGTCCTCGCCGTCCTGGGCCGCAGCAGAAGCACCGCGGTCACGCCCAGCGAAACGTTCTGCGTCATGATCTCGACGATGTGGGTATAACGCTGCGCCGCAACCATCATCCCGTTGGGCACCAGAAGGGCAGCGGCTCCCCCGGCGATCCACACCAGCGCGCCCACGGCCAGCGCCGCATGCCAGCGCTTCATCCGCAGAGTGTAGATGAAAGGGAGCACGGCCAGTGTCATCAGCGTGCCCCGTCCCCACTGATAGACATAGAACCACAGGCCAAGTTGGCCCACGATGGTCACGGCCTGGGGATAATACTGCTGGGTGAAATAGTGGAATGTGATATAGCCGAAGATTTGGTAGTACACCACGTAGGAAAAGCCAGCCAGCAGGACCATCGGTATCGCGATCCACACCGGGCGATGCGGAACAATCTGTTCAGCAGGCTCCGCCATCTTCAGCACTCTGGCCATCGCCACCAGCAAGGCGCCAATGACAAGATACGACACCGAGCCGCCAAGCAGTGCGAGCGGCATCTCTGCCTTGATCTCAGGGAAAAACAGCACGCCCTCGGAGAGCGTGCACACCAGCCCTACCACGACCAGCGTCAATACAACGGCTCCACAAAGCGCCAGCGGGTGGCGCGGTCCAAAGCGCACCATCGGCACGAAGGCAGCCACCGTTAAAATGCCGCACAGCCACCATAACCAGAAGTGGCCCGCGCCCAGGGCGGAGATCGTGAAGCACAGCCCGCCCAGAAGACAATAAAGCCCGATTCTTACATTGAGATTCATTCCTGGTTCCTCCTTCTTCGTTCGTAGACTGCAATAGATGTTCTGACCCACTGGAGCCGCATTTCGTACTCCTGTAGGCCACACTCGCCCGCCAGCCTGCCGGAGAGCGGCATCTCGTGCGCGTGAAGCTCGAAATATTGATGGAGACTTGAAATGCAGCTTTCCAACTGCTCAGCGAAGCCGCGCAGGAAGCGAACCGTCTGCTCCTCGCCCACCGTCCGGTCCATGTAGGCGAAGCGAAGCATCAAGTCCTTGATGCGCCGGATCACGTCGTCCCGCGTCACCGGCTTCCTTAGCCACCCCTTGAAGGCCGACAGCCCCTTGGGCGTGATCCGGAAGACGCGCCGCCTTCGCAGGCTCGACGACTCCACGACCGTTCCGCGCACCAGCCCGCGCTCCTCCAGACGGCGCAAGGCGGGATAAATCGCGCCCGGACTGTCGCTGAAGGTGCCCATCGCCGTGGAAGCGAAGATCTTGCGCAGATCGTAGCCGGACATAGGCTGCTGGTGAACCAGGCCCAGGAGAGCGAAGCCGAGAAGGGAGTCGTCTTTCATGGTCTGTTACGTATTATTACGCGGCGTACTATTATTGTCAAGTGTTTGTTTGACCGCGGACGAAGAAAGTTTTCGGCCTCCGGGCCTGAGAAGGCGCAGTCCCCAGGGGACCACCCCCGGCCGCTAAGATAGTTTCAGCGCCGAAAAACCATGCCCTTGCTCGATCCCATCCCGTCGCCGGTCTTGAACGCCGACTTTGCCGCTCTCGAGTGGGAGGCGCTGCTTGCGCTTTGTTCGTCTTTTGCCGCTTCGCCGGTGGGACGGCAGGCGATCCTCGACCTAAAACCCTCCACCGATGAGGAATGGATTGCCCGCCAGCACCAGCTTACCGGCGAGCTTCGACTGCTGCTCGAAGAACAGACTTCCGTTCCCCTTGGCGGCCTCTTCGATCCCACGCAACAAACCAGCAAGGCTCAAATCTCCGGCGCGGCCCTGGAAGCAGGCGAGTTGCAAGCCATCGCCCGCCTGGCCAACGACGTGGCCTCTTGGCAAGCGCTGCTGCAATCGCCCCCGGTACGGCTGGTGGGCAAGCTGGGCGGCCTCTGTGCGCTCTCGTCCGTACTGACCACAAACCTACGCCCGCTTGCCGAGTCCATCGAGCGCACCATTCAGCCCGACGGCACACTGGCTGACAATGCCTCGCCCGAGCTGGGCCGTATCCGCCGCGAGCAGGAGCGCCAGAAAAAACTGATTGAAGAATCCCTGCGCGCCACCCTGCGCAAACTCGCCTCGGAGGGCGCGACGCAGGAAGAACTCATCACCATCCGCGGCGAGCGCTTCGTGATTCCCGTCCGCAGCGAACTCAAAAAGCGCGTCAGCGGCGTGGTCCACGGCCTCAGTTCTTCGGGCCAGACGGTCTACATCGAGCCTCTCGAAACCATCGAGCAGAATAACGAGCTGGTCCGGCTCATCGAGGAAGAGCAGGCCGAGATTCACCGCATCTTCATGGCGCTCACTCGCCAGGTGGGTGGCTACGCTCACGCTCTGGTCGAGGGCGCGCGCGTGCTGGCCGTGGTCGATAGCCTCCAGGCCCGCGCTCGCTTTGCCCGCAACTACGACTGCGTGGCGCCAACTCTTACGCCCGATCTTCTGCATCTCGAAGCCGCGCGCCATCCATTGCTCGAACGCCATCTCCGCACAACTGGCGGTCACATTGTTCCGCTGACTCTTGAACTGACTGCCGCAGAACGCCAGCTCATCATCAGCGGCCCCAACACCGGCGGCAAAACCGTCACGCTCAAAACCACGGCCCTGCTGGCCATGATGGCGCAGGCCGGTCTGCCCATCCCTGCCGCGGCGGCCAGCTTTCCGGTTTTCACTGCGTTTCTGGCCGACATCGGCGACGCGCAATCCATCGAGGCGGAACTCTCTTCATTCTCCGCGCACATCACCAACCTCGACCGCCTCTCGCGTCTCGCCGGCAATAAGTCTCTGGTCCTGCTCGACGAGCTAGGCTCCTCCACCGATCCCGAAGAAGGCTCCGCGTTGGCCGTCGCCATCGCCAGCCATTTCTTGGTTGCGGGCGCCTGGACGCTCATCTCCACGCACCACACCTCGCTCAAGGTCTACGCCGCCAACACTCCCGGCGTGCTCAACGCCGCGGCTGGCGTGGACGAAGTGACGCTCGTGCCCAACTACCAGTTGCGGCTCGGCGTTCCCGGCGCCTCTGCCGGCATCCAAACCGCCGAGCGCCTCGGACTCAACGCCGCCATCATCGCTGCCGCCCGCCAGCGTCTCGGCTCGCAGCAGGTGGACATCGCCCGCTTCCTCGATAAGCTGCACAGCGAGCTCACGCAACTCGAAGCCGACCGCAAGGCTGCGCGCGCCGAGCAGTACGCGCTCAACCAGGAACGAGCCAGGCTCGCCCGCGAGGGCGACGTCGAGCTGCGCAACCGTACGCGTGAGCTGGAAACCAAGCTGGCCTCGCTGCTCAAGGACTTCGAATTTCAGATGCGCGAGACGGTTCGCGCCATCGAGGATCGCGCCGCGCAAACCAAGCTCTCCAAGGAAGCCGAGCGCCGCATTCAGCGCCTGCGCCGCGAGTTTCAGGAGAGCTTCAACCAGACCGTCGTCGCCCATCGCACCGGAGCCGATGCCGGCGACGCCAACGCCCAGCCGCACATCCTCAAGCACATCGCTGCCGGCGACCAGGTCCGCATCAAGTCGATGAACAAAATTGCCGTCGTCGAACGCGAGGTCGAAAAGGATCTCTTTGAAGTTTCTCTCGGTCCCATCAAGATGCGCGTCAAGCGCGAAGAGTGCTGCGCACCGCAGCCGACTGGCGGCTCTTCGGCAACTGAAAAATCTGACCCTCTCGCCGCCGCCCGCAAGCAAAAAGGTGTCCACGTCACCGTCACCAGCGCCAACACCGACTCCCTGCGCGCGGAGATCAATCTCATCGGCCGCACCGTGGACGAGGCTACCGAGGAGTTGGAAAAGTATCTCGACCGCGCCTTCCTCGCCGGCCTGCCGGGCGTTCGCATCATCCACGGTCACGGAGCCGGCATCCTCCGCCGCGGCGTCCGCGAATTCCTCAAGTCCCATCCCCACGTCGCCTCCATCACCGAAGCCCCGCAAAACGAAGGCGGCCAGGGAGCGACGCTGGTGGAGTTGCGGCAGTGAAAAAGTAGTTGCAAAATAGCTACGACGTAGTTACAATTATAGCAATCAGGAAAGGAGGCTGCGGGTGGGGAGATTCGCAGGCAGGTTGGCCTCACCTTGCGAGCAGTAAAGCAGCGCCATAAACGCCTGGGGGTTACAACCCGGGGCTCGGAGGGAGTGAGCTTAAACCCCCACCGGAGAAGGCGTTATGTCAGCTTATACAAAGGTTTCTGCTCAGGCAGAGCCTGTGATCAAGATTGAGTTCGATTGGGATGAAGAGAACATCCGTCACTTGTTCCAGCATGAGATTTCACCATCCGAAACCGAGCAGGTAATACGAAATCGGCCACTCGACCTTGAGTCAGAGCTTCGTAATGGCGAGGAGCGGGTAGTTCAGGTTGGTGAGACCGATGCAGGCAGAATTCTCATCGTAGTTTCAACTTTGCGAGGACCGAAGACTCGCGTAGTTACGGCTTGGCCGGCGAATGAAAGACTCCGGCGATACTTCCAGACACAGAAGAGGAACGGCAATGTTGGCAGAATTGAAGAACAAAACCTTCGCGAATGAGGCGGAAGAAGCCGCTTGGTGGGAGTCGCACGAAGACGAACTCGCCGATGAGTTTGAGAAGGCAACCGTGGAGGGTCGAGTTGGCATTGGCACTGTCGCCAAGCGAGCCGCCTTGCCCTCCACTACCATTCGACTCGATCCCGAGGACATTGCTAAAGCTCGCATACAGGCCGCCGAACGTGGCCTGCGCTATCAGACTTACTTAAAAATGATCATTCACGAAGCCCTGCGCAATGCTAAAGCTGGACACAAAGAAGTTGCCGCGTAAACCTCATCAGCGTCGCCACCATCGCCGAAGCCTCGCAAAACGTGGGCGGCCAGGGCGCGACGCTGGTCGAGCTGCGGCAGTAGTTGCGATTCATGTGGCGCAAAATTTAAGTGACTAATAGAAATAATTTATGGAAGAGGAAACGATGAAAGCCCTATCACACAATTTCGTTGACAATTTCTCCACACGCTGTTAAAAATTCTTCATCATCACACTAGCTACCAGTGGAATCTTTTCGGCCTTGCTGGAAATCTGTTCACTGAGCATACAAACCTACACAGGAGTCGGCAGTGGCCGCCCAAATCCGAATACGAATGTAAGGAGAAATGAACATGACGAACAGAGGAAGAATGACGCTTATCATCCTGTTTTTGCTTTTAGTGAGCTTGGTTTTGCTGCCGGGGACGGGGCAACTGAATTCACAGGAAGCTTGGGAGAGAGGCCAGATCGTCAATCAGCACAGTGGCCAGTGCCTGGTCGCTAGGGGAGGCAGTAGAGACAATGGAGCCGCCATAATTCAGTGGCCTTGCAATCCTAATGACGAGCACCAGAGATGGCACATGCGGAGATCGGGAGAAATTGTCAACGCTTTCAGCGGCAAGTGCATGGGCATCGGCGGTGGGAGCGTGGAATCCGGCCAGGCCGTGGTTCAATGGGATTGCATTGGTCACCGAGACCAGAGTTGGCAGATGCGCAGGCCGGGAGTAATTGTGAATATGCACAGCGGCAAGTGCATGGGTGTGACCGGTGGGAGCCTTCAGAACGGCGCCGCGGTTGTTCAATGGGACTGCAATGGTCACGAAGACCAGAAATGGTCGGTCCGGCACTAAGGCGATTGGCGCACTTGATCTGCCGATCAAGTAACGGCATACCAGGTCTCGATCCTGAGGCCTGGGATGCAGGCCAATGGCTAAGCCATCGCTTCCTTGCTCATCGGCTCAAACTTCAACTGATTGGTCTTGCGGTCCACGTCGATGCGCACATGTGAACCGTGCAGCACTTCGCCGTTGAGAATCTTGATGGCCAGCGGATCCTGAATCATGCGCTGCAAGGCGCGCTTCAGCGGACGCGCGCCATAAGCCGCGTCGGAACCCGCCGCCAGAATCAGTTGCCGCGCCGGCTCGGTCAGCTCCAGCGAAATCTGCCGCTCTTCGAGCAGCTTGCTCACCTCATTCAGCCGCAGATCGAGAATCTTTGACATCTGCGCCGCGCCCAGCGGGCGGAAGATCACGATGTCGTCCACGCGATTCAAGAACTCCGGCCGGAAGTGCTCGCGCAGCACGCGCATCACCGACTCGCGCGCCATGTCGAAGTCGTGCTCGCTCTTGAGCGCATCGGTAATCAGCATCGATGCGCCTAGGTTGGAAGTCATAATCAGCACGGTGTTTTTGAAATCGACAGTCCGGCCCTTCGCGTCGGTCAAGCGGCCGTCGTCCATCACCTGCAGCAGAATGTTGAAGACATCGGGATGCGCCTTCTCGATCTCGTCGAAGAGAACGACCGCATACGGCCTGCGCCGAATGGCCTCGGTCAATTGCCCGCCCTCGTCGTAGCCCACATAGCCCGGCGGCGCGCCGATCAGCCGCGCCACGGCGTGTTTTTCCATGTACTCGCTCATGTCGATGCGCACCATGGCCTGTTCGTTGTCGAAAAGAAACTCGGCCAACGCGCGCGCGGTTTCCGTTTTGCCCACGCCGGTTGGACCGAGAAAAATGAACGATCCAATCGGCCGCTTCGGATCGCTCAAACCGGCTCGCGAACGCCGAATCGCGTTGGCCACGACAGTCAGCGCCGCGTCCTGGCCGATGACCCGCTCGCGCAGCCGCGACACCATCTCGACGAGCTTTTTCACTTCGCCTTCCAGCATGCGCGCGACGGGAATTCCCGTCCATTTGCTCACGATTTTGGCGATGTCTTCCTCATCGACCTCTTCCTTTAACAGGCGCGCAACGGCTCCGTCCTTCTGCGCCCCGTCCTGCGCCGCGTTCAGTTTCTTCAGCTCGGCGTCCAGCTTGGGCAGTTCGCCATATTGAATCTGCGCGGCGCGGTCCAGTTGTCCCTTGCGCGTCTGCTCCTCGGCCTCAAAGCGCAATGCCTCAATCTTCTTCTTGATCTCGCTCACGCGGCTGATAGCCTCGCGCTCACGCGTCCATCGCGCGCGCAGCGCCGTAATCTTTTCCTTCAGCGCTCCCAATTCGCGATCCACTTCCTTGCGCCGCTCCAAACTATTCGAATCGGTCTCGCGCTTCAGCGCGGCGCGTTCAATCTCCAGCGACGTGGCCTCGCGCTCCAGTTGGTCAATCTCCGTGGGCACCGAGCCGATCTGAATGGCCAGCGAGGCCGCGGCCTCGTCCACCAGGTCGATGGCCTTGTCGGGCAAAAAGCGGTCGCTGATGTAGCGATGCGAAAGCACAGCAGCGGCCACAATCGCCGCATCCTTAATGCGCACGTTGTGGTGCGCCTCGTAGCGGTCTTTCAGTCCGCGCAAAATCGCAATCGTGTCTTCCACGTTTGGTTCGCCGACATAGACGATCTGAAAGCGCCGCTCCAGCGCCGCGTCCTTCTCGATGTATTTGCGATACTCATTTAATGTTGTCGCCCCGATGGCCCGCAGCTCGCCCCTCGCCAGCGCCGGCTTGAGCATATTGCTGGCGTCGATGGCGCCCTCGGCCGCGCCCGCTCCAACCAGCGTGTGCAGCTCGTCGATGAAGAGCACAATCTCGCCGTTCGATTCCTCAATTTCCTTCAGCACCGCCTTGAGCCGGTCCTCAAACTCGCCGCGATACTTTGCCCCGGCTAGCATCGATCCAAGGTCGAGCGAGATCACCCGCTTATCCTTGAGGCTCTCCGGCACATCGCCGCTGACGATGCGTCGCGCCAGGCCCTCGACAATGGCCGTCTTGCCCACGCCCGGCTCGCCGATCAGCACCGGATTGTTTTTGGTGCGCCGGCTCAGCACCTGGATCACGCGGCGAATCTCCTCGTCGCGCCCGATCACCGGGTCCAGCTTGCCGCGCCGCGCCAGCTCCGTCAAATCCTTGGCGTACTTTTCCAGCGCCTGAAATTTTCCTTCGGGGTTCTGATCCGTCACGCGCTGCGAACCGCGCACCGCGGTCAGCGCCTTCAGAATCGCATCGTGCGTTGCGCCCAGAGCCACCAGCGCCTCACGCGCGCCGTCGTTCTTCTGATGCGCCACGCCCAGCAACAAATGTTCCGTCGACACGTACTCATCTTTAAAGTTCTGGGCTTCGCGAAATGCCTGGTCGAAAACCTTCTGCAACGCCTGGCTCAGGCCCGGCTGGCTCGCAGAGCCGGCTACGCGCGGCAGCTTCTCCTCAATCTGATGGAGATCGTGCTCCAGCCGCTCGGTGGGAACGCCGATCTTGCCCAGCACCGAAGGAATCACGCCCTCGCGGTCCTCGATGAGCGCCAGCAGAAGATGCACCGGCAGTACCTCGGGGTTGCCCAGTTCGGCAGCCCGCGACTGCGCCTGCTCCATCGCCTGCTGCGATTTGACGGTCAGTTTCTCCCAACGAATAGCCATGGTCTCTCCAGTGAACAGTGATCAGCGGACAGTGGTCAGTAATCAGCGATCAATACTGTCCACTGTTCACTGTCCACTGACTACTGGTTTACGCCACTTTGATCTCGATCTGCTTGGGCTGGGCCTCCGGCTTCTTCTTCAGCTCCAGCTTCAGCACACCAGCATTGTAGCTGGCCGCCACGTTCTCCGTATCGACCGAATTGGGCAGTGTGAAGGCGCGATAGAAGCTGCCGTAGCGCCGCTCGATGCGATGGAAGTTCTGCTCCTTCTCCTCCGCCTCGAACTTGCGCTCGCCCTTCACCGTCAGCGTGTGGTTCTCCACGCGCACGTCCAGATCCTTCTGGTCGATGCCCGGAACCTCCAGCTTGAGCATCACCTTCTGCGCGTCCTCATAAATATCGACCGCCGGCACAAAGCTGGACGCCGCCACCGGGTCATCCCCTTCGTTCATATCGCGGAACAAAGAGTTGACGCGGTTCTGCAATGCTACGACTTCCCGATAAGGGTCCCAACGAGTAATTGCCATGATTGTTTACCTCCTGATGTCTTTGGAATGTGGGGCTGGAGGATGAGTCCAGGCCGCTCACATAATCTGATATAAATATAGCACATAACTCAGAAAATGTGCGCGCGTTCCGCTCATATTTTGTAATATTTTGTAAATTATATTGTTTTCAATCATTTACTGGATGGAAAATGTAAAGACTTGCTTGTCATTCCTGCATCCAGCCCGCAAGTCCCGCTTATGGGACATGGAATTCCACGAACTTCATGGCGCGTAAGCGCCGCCCGCCTGGACGGCTACAACCGGTCTCATATATGCCAAGAGACTCAATTAGTCGACTGTGAGACCCGCCAACAAGGCGGGGCTCATGCACGGAGAGAGTCGATAAAGTTGGTTTATGAGACCGGTTCTAGTCCCGCTTCCCGCTCCACTCCAGGTAGCTGGTGAAATCCGTTTGGCCGGGCATTTTCATCTCAAATTGGCCGCTCATCACTTCGTTCAGAAAGGTGTAGCTCAAGCGATATTGCGGCCCAGGCAGCGCGGGGTCGGAGAGGAAAACCGCGGTTCCGGGTTTGGGAGAGGAAACGGCATAGCGGATGATGTGGCCCTCATTGTCGAAGTAAATGGCTTCGAACACAGTTCCGTTCCCGGTGGGATAGATGTAAAGCAGATCGCTGTGCTGGCAGTCGTAGTCATCCGGGGCGGAGCAGGCGCCGTTTCTGGCGTGGCGCGCCATGAGATATTCGCGCAACTCCATACGGAAGGAGTAGCTGCTGGAGACGTGTGCCTGCGCCACTCCGCCGGTGGTCTTCGCTTCCCACGACCCGAGCAGAAAGCGAAAGTTATGCCACGGATCAGGCTTGGCAGGGGTGGTCGCGGGAGGTTTCGCTGCGGCAGACGCGGGAGGTTGCGCGCCGCCTGCCGCAGGAGGTTGCGTGGCGGATGGAGCAGCAGGCTGCGCGGAGGCCGGTGCGGCAGGCTTCGCTGCAGGTTGCGCAGGGGTTTGCGCTGAGACGCCGCAGGCGGTCATCAGGGCCATTGCGGCACACAATGCAATGCCTCTCTTCATATGCACCTCAACTTCAAAAGTCTACTCCTGAGAGCAACTTGCACGCCGCCATCCAGAATTCTCGCTTCCTCTCTTAGGATTTTCTCGCCTGCTCGATAGCCTTGTAGAATAGGCAGACGATGCATCTCTTCTCGCTTCCCGCATTTCTGGACTGGCACTGGCTATGGTTCACCGTGGCGATCTTTCTGGCTGGCGTGCTGAATGCCGTTGCGGGCGGCGGCTCGTTTCTCTCCTTTCCGGCGATGCTGAGCATGGGGATTCTGCCCATCCAGGCCAATGCCACCAGCGCGGTGGCTATATGGCCTGGCCAGCTCACCTCGGTGGCGGCCTATCGCGACGACCTCCGCAAGAACCTGCGCCTTGTCCTGCCCATGGGCGTGGCCGGGCTAGTCGGCGGCACAGCCGGCGCTTTGGTGTTGCTCTCGACGCCGCAGATGACCTTTCTGCATCTGGTTCCCTGGCTGCTGCTGATCTCCTCCTCGATCTTCGCCCTTGCCGGTCCGGTCTCGCGATGGCTTGCTCGCCGCAAAGGCAATCTCGCCATCGCTCATCACCCGCCGCGCCGTCTGCCGGTTTTTCTGGCGACCACTTTGGTTTGCTTCTATGTTGGCTACTTCGGCGCCGGCGCCGGATTTCTGCTCATCACGGTGCTCTCGCTCTTCGGCTACGAGGATCTGCACGAGATCAACGCCCTCAAGGTCGTCTCCACCACTCTGGCCAACGGCATCGCTGTCGTCATCTTCGCCGTGAGCGGCAAGGTGGCTTGGCCTTACTGCCTGTGGGCCATGCTTGTCTGCGCCATCGGCGGATATACTTCAGCCCGCTGGGCCCGCCGCATTCCGCAACCCGTCCTCCGCGGGCTGGTCATTGGCATCGGCCTCTCCATGTCCGCATGGTTCTTTATCAGTGAACAGTGAACAGTTGTCAGTGATCAGTTTGTCTATTGCTCCGTCCCAGAAGTTTTGAAACGCTGTGCCCCATCCATTCCGCGCTTTTTGCGAAATGGGTGGGAGGGAGAGTTGCATTTCTTTGGGGCCGGATCAGTAAATTGTGCGAAGGGATTCATATTCAGGAAATATTTGTTTGACACGCAAGAAACGTCGTGGATCATTCATCTGCCCACTCCACACTTCACACTCCACACTTCACACTCCACACTGTCCCCTGTAAACTGACCTCATGACCCACGAAGGCATCCGCATTGCCCCCAAGAATCAGGACACCGAATCCGAGCATCCTCTGCCCCGCATCAGCGTCACACCGCAGAAGGTCCGCGTGCTCCTCACCGAGGGCAAGGGCATGGAGATCGATTGGGCCGACGGCCATCGCAGCGTCTGGAGCTTTGCCTGGCTGCGCGAGGCCTGCCCCTGCGCCACCTGCGTCGAGGAGCGCAAACAGCAGGGCCGCCAACCCGGCCATCCCAAGCCCAAGCCAACCAACCTCCTGCCCATGTACACCCCGCCCGCCAAGCCGGACAGCGCGCATCCCGTCGGCCGCTACGCCATCCAGTTCAACTGGCAAGACGGCCACTCCGGCGGCATCTACTCCTGGGATTACCTGCGCCGCTCCTGCCAGTGCCGCGAATGTACCTTCGCCGCCGATGAATCCACCGGCGCGCCCAATTAGTACCGTGATCGCGTATTTGTTGTTTGGTCGGAATGTAGCGCCGGCCTCCTGGCCGGCTGTAGTGCGGGCGTCCACGCCCGCGCTTGTCCATGCACAATAGAACGCTTGCGTGGAACCCACTCTTCGCCAGAAAACGGCGAAAGATAGGGGTACAAGGCTTCTTCACGATTGCTTTCGCTCGCGTTATCTCCTATGCTCGATGCATGGAATTACTCACCCATGACGAGCTTGCGCGTCTGACCCCGCCGGAGCGCCTGACGTTAATCTCGCAGCTTTGGGACAGCTTGGAAGACAATCACCTTCCTCTGACAGACGCTCAGCGAAGAGAGCTTGACCGCTGCCTTGCTACGCTCGACGAAGACCGGCGTGAGGGCATCACCTGGGCGGCTTTAAAGACCGAGCTTGAGCTGCGTTGCCCGTAGTGCATCCGGTTATCTTTACCCCGCGCGCCCGCGCCGAGTTGATCGACGCGCAGGACTGGTATGAGAACGAGGCTCCCGGACTGGGTAGGCGTTACCGCGCGGCGGTTGAAGCCGTGATTTAGCGCATAAGCGCCGCTCCCCGCCAATTCCCAGTAATCTACAAGAACGTGCGCCGCGCCTTGCTTCGCCGCTTTCCATACGCGCTGATGTTCGTCATCGAGGCTGACGAAACGCTCTCTGTCATCGCCTGCTTCCACGGAAGCCGCGATCCGGCGCACTGGCAAAAACGAACGTGAAGCATGAAAACATGAAGCAGCCGCTTTGTAAAAGGGCACGACTTCAGTCGTGCCGCAAGAGCAGCAAATAGATTTGAAGGGTACGAGCTTCAGCCCGTACATCATGCCATCCACAAGTTTTATGAAATCAACCCACGCGGCGTGAGCCGCGTCCAAATCCTGCCCTTCCACCCAACAAGTTTGTCATCCTGAACGAACGGGGCCCCAGGCGCACTCTTCGGCCTGGGGGTGGTGAGTCGAAGGATCTGCTTTTCAATAATTGTCATCCTAAGTGGAGCGTAGCGGAGTCGAAGGACATGTTTTTCATTGCTTTTTCATGATTACAACATCTGAACGGGCTATTGAGCCCACGGAAGTTTTAGTCCCCTTGAACCACTCAGAACTGAGTATGCAATTAAGGTTCCCCGGTGATGAAAGTGTGCAGGTGAGTTGGAAGGGACCCATGTTTTGAGTGTTGTTCTCACCACTATCAGCACTTTGCATAGATGAGGATGTTCCAGTTATTATTTGGCCGCTTCGGGTCAGATTGAATGTTGTCTGGTAGAGAATCGTCCTTCGGTAGGTAGGTCCCCACCCATCCTTCCACGAACCAATGCATTGGGCGCTCCAGTTGCCCTCTTCCGCACGCTCCATTATTTGAAGAGTAATTGTGCAGACATGGCTAATGCGTCCGGTCCGTACCGGTTCTTGATCTTTATATTTCCAGATCCCCGCCACATCCCTGTTCTGCTCCGCCAGTATCCCTGGCCTCAACTCAAAGGCAACGGACTGCTCTTCCCTCCGGACAACATCCATTGCCTTGCGCTGGGTGACCGTTGGTTGTTCTGTGCTGGTGCAGACAACGATGTGAGACCCTGCGGACACCGTGAAATGTTTTGTCTCTTTCGCGGCAATATTCGTGCCATTCTCCGAATCCAACGAAACCTTACAGGCTGAGTCCGTTGAAACGACAAGAATTCCACCCAGAAGAGACATGTCCGGCGGCGGATTGGCCGGAACCTGATTCTGCGCCGAAGCTATGGCGGTAGTGGCCAGTGCGGCTAACAACAACTCGGAAACGGTATATCGCAGATTCATATCGGCACTCCGATGACAGATAATTAAATCATCATTTGCTTTTGTTGCAGAGTTGAATAGCCTGGTTCATCAGATTAGCAACGCGGTTGGCCGTCTCTTCGCTTGAAAAAGCGAAGGCACTATAATCTTGGCTGCCAGGAGATCCTTTCACATGCAGAACAAAGAAATCCGGAGTAACCTCGGCAGTGAATCGACTTGAAGCACCCCCAGCGAGAAAGAGATAGTCGTTCGTTTCCTTTTTGGTCGTTGATACAGTAACGAACTGCACGTTGTGTAAGTCGACAATAAATGGACTATCATTCGTCAGGTTTCCGTTTCGGGTTGTCCGCAGATGAAAAGTAATGGAACATGAACCGGCATCAGCGGCGATGTTGGAGTACTCTACCGTATCGTTCATGGAAGTATCGCGCTCCCTGGGCTTAAAGAGATCGTGCACCGGCCGCTCGAGCGAATCATGCACGTAGATCGTCCAGCTTCCCTCGATTCTCACGCCAAGCTCTTGCTGAATGAGCCCCATTATCTCCTGCAACTGCGTCTTCTCCGGACGAACTGCCTGCGCAGGGGTGGGGGGCGGGGAGGGCGGGGGATTGGCCGGAATTTGGTGCTGTGCTCCTGCGGAGATGCCGCTAAGAGCCGCCAATAGCGCGATGAGTACAATTCTTGGGTGGATGGGTAGTGGGTTCATCTGTATATCTCCATGCCTTAGAACGGTTCATTATTGCCGCCGCCGCATAGCTCGGTGGCATGGACCATTGCCTTGGCCACGCGATCCGCCATATCCTCGTCGGAAAAGAGGAAGACATTTTCCACTTTTTGGGGCCTCTTCGCCACCAGGACGAAGAGTGGAGGCGTGATATGGGACTGATATGAATCGTGACCGTTGCGCAAGTCTACCTAGTGTTGGTTTTCTTCTAGCGGGAGTTTTACGATCTTGCTCAATTCACGAAAGTTGAGAGTGTAATTGTTGTCGTCCGCCAGCTTGCCGTTAACTTCGGCATGCCAGTGATACGTGATGCTGCACGCCGCCACATTGAAGAAGGGGTTACTCAGCTCGACTACGAAGTTGTTTTTCCACGATACGTCCTGCTGGGCAGTGTCGGTGACCGCGGCAGAGTAGGTGAGCCTCCCTTCCTGACCGATCTTGTCCTGAATGAACTTCAGAGTTACTTCGAGGCTGGGGCCGTTGACCGCCGGCTTGGACGCTGGCGTAACCTTGTGCTGTGCAGAAGCAATTGATACTGTGGCCAATGCAACGAGCACGGCTTTGGCAATGGTGGATATCGTAGACATTTCGTCTCTCCATCAATTCAGGAATGGTTTCCTTTTCTCACAGCAGCCTATTAAGGTTGTATACATCAAGCTACAATTTTGCGACTTGAAAGTCAGTCCGTCAACCTTAAAAATGGTTCATAAGACGGATACTCCCTCAACTGAATTTAATGCTTGGCATCCCATCCCTCCGCAGTATTAGCGCGGAGAAATGGAATACCTAAGCTCTCACACCTCTATCTTTTCATCCCTGATCTTCTCCCGAATCGTCTCGACCAACTTGAGGATTCGCCTATTTCCTCTCTCGGTACCTTGCTTTCCCTGTTCCATTGTCATGCTGGACACGGCAGCATCCATCGAAGAGCCAGCCTTGAAAGACTTCGACTTTTTTCTCGAAAATCTGACCGTGGAATAACTCCGTATAACATTTACCACTGACCACTGATATCTGACTAGGTCATGACTAGGTCAACTCCACGAAATTCCCTGCATGATTTGTCAGATGACTTGGCTTAACCCATTCATAAATAATCAGATAGTGCATTTTGTCGAAATGATGGTGAAAAAGTGCCTTTTACGCAGAAAATCGCACCCTAATAGCAGAAATACATGCGCTTCTATGCGCATGTTTTTCGGTGTGAAAATTGCGTTGAGTAGCCTTATAGCTTCACCTTTTAGCGTCAACGGACGCCTTAGGCCTGGCTGCAATGCGCGCGATGGCGCGGTTTGGCCCAGCCGCCGGTTACGGGTATAATGAAGATTCGGCAAGCCGCCGGAGATGGTTGTCTTTCCATCTCCGGCCAGCGCGAAACAACCGAGTTTGGAGCTAAGTCATGGCACAAGTATGCGATATATGCGGGAAAGGCCCGCAGTTCGGCAACAATATCTCTCACGCCCACAACATCACACGACGGCGCTGGAGCGTGAATCTGCAGGCAGTGAAGGCGCTGGTAAACGGCCAGCCCAAGAAGCTCCGCGTCTGCGCCAGTTGCATCAAGGCAGGCAAGGTCGCCAAGGCCTGAGGCCGTCTAACATTTAGAATCCAGGTACTTTATCCAGCAAGAACCCCGCCTGCACGGGCGGGGTTTTGTTGTGCCCGCTTTTCGCCGATAGCCTATTATCTGTCGCCGACAAGCCTCTCCGGAAGCACAATTCAAAAACACATTATTCCACGTGATAGTTGGGCGCTTCTCGCGTGATAATCACGTCATGCACATGGCTTTCGCGCAGGCCCGCGCCGCTGATGCGCACAAACCGCGCATTTTCCTGTAGGTCGCGGATGGTTGCGCAGCCCAGGTAGCCCATGCCCGAGCGTAACCCGCCAACTAACTGAAAAACCATGGCTTCCAGCGGCCCGCGGTAAGGCACGCGCCCCTCGATGCCCTCGGGAACAAACTTGGCTAGCCGGTTCTGACTGGCGCGCTCGCGCTGCACCACGCCCTCGCTGCCCAACTCGGCGCTGGCCAGATCGTCGGTGCTCTGGAAGTAGCGCTCGCCCGAGCCCTGGCTCATAGCGGTCAGCGAACCCATGCCGCGGTAGCTCTTGAAGCTGCGGCCCTGGTAGAGGATGGTCTCGCCGGGGCTTTCGTCCACGCCGGCAAAGAGCGAGCCGATCATCACCGAATCCGCCCCGGCGGCGATGGCCTTGGTGATCTCGCCCGAGTACTTGATGCCGCCATCGGCAATCACCGGAATTCCGCGCTCGCGAGCAGCGCGCGCCGACTCGGCAATGGCCGTAATCTGCGGCATTCCCGCGCCGGTAACCATGCGCGTGGTGCAAATCGAACCCGGTCCGATGCCCACTTTAATCGCGTCGGCGCCGGCGTCGATCAAGGCCAGCGCGCCCTCGTAGGTGGCCACGTTGCCGGCCAGCAATCCCACTTGAGGATACGCATTCTTCACCTCGCGCACCGCCTCCAGCACGCGCGACGAGTGCCCATGCGCGGAGTCGATGGCCAGCACGTCCACGCGCGCCCGCACCAGCTCCGCCGCCCGCTCCATATAATCGCCCGTCGCCCCGATGGCTCCGCCCACTCGCAGCCGGCCCTTCTCATCCTTGCTGGCATAGGGGTATTTCAGCTTCTTCTGGATGTCCTTGACCGTGATCAACCCCTTCAGCTCGAACTGATCGTTGACCACCAGCAGTTTTTCCACGCGATGCACGTGCAGGATCTTCTCGGCCTCTTCGAGCGTGGTGCCCACCGGGACGGTAATCAGATTCTCCTTGGTCATCACGTCGCCCACCGGCACATCGGTGCGCGTCTCAAAGCGCAGGTCGCGGTTGGTCAAAATGCCCACCAGCCGTTTGCCCTGCGTCACAGGCACGCCGGAGATCTTGTAACGCCGCATCACCTCCAGCGCGTCGCCGATCATCTGGTCCGGGCCAATGGTGACCGGGTCCACGATCATGCCGCTCTCCGAGCGCTTCACCTTGTCGATCTCGCCGGCCTGGTCGGGGATGGACAGATTGCGGTGCACAATGCCGATGCCGCCCTGCTGCGCCATGGCAATGGCCATGCGCGACTCGGTCACCGTGTCCATGGCCGAGGAAATGAGCGGGGTGTTCAGCGTTATCTCGCGGGTCAACTGGGTCTGCGTGCTGGCCTGCACGGGCACCACGTCGCTGTAGGCGGGCACCAGCAACACGTCGTCAAAGGTGAGGGCTTCGGTCAGGTTTGCGGCAAGCATCATGCTCCAATGCATCTGGCGGGCCGGGAATGCGGGTCCCTGCACGGCAGACGCTTGAAGACTATTGTAGCGGAGGGGGCAAGGGCGCGCCGGAAACCCGTTTTTGCCGTTTTAAATAGGGCAACTTTCTGATATATCATTCTTTTGACGCATTTTACGCTAGCTTTTTGCTGGCTACCGTACGATGCATTTTCTGATTCTGGAAAGGTTACGGCCGTTATGTGTTCCTTTTGGAAATTTACCGCGTTTCTTTCGTTATTCATCGTTTGCATCTCCGCTTGCAAAGCGGGGACGCCCCCGCCGATTCCGATTACCACGCTCAATGCCGCGCAAGGGGGCAAGATCTCCTACGGAACAGTGGCCGGCGCCACGACCCAAGCAGCAGCCATGAGCTCGATGCTGCGCAATATGCAGAACAAGTGCGGCGAGAGGCCTCAAATTGGAAAAGTCTTCCGGTATAAAGGGACGAACACCGTTGGCGTCTTCTTTTCGGTGACCAACCACCCGGCGGGAAACAAGCGAGTCGCCGGCCTGGTGCTCTCGGCCGCCTCGGGCCCCAGGCAGGTGGATGCGGCGCTGCTCACCGACGATGCCTCGCGCTTTGGCAAGACGTTGAACCCCATGATCCAGCAACTATTCGGCGTGTGGCATCCGGGTGGTCAGCCGGCTGCTTCCGGCTCTGTGTCTGGCGCGCAATCGGCTTCGGCTGGCAATGGGCACTCTGGCCCGGCCGCGCGGTTGCATACGGTCACGGCGTCGGACAACTCGGCCAGCATCGGCATTCCCGATGGCTGGCAGCTCGATCCGCACAGCGCCAGCAGTGAGATGATCCTCAGAGGACCGAACGGAGAACTCGTGATCTACGGTGCGTTGATGTCAGCGGTGGACCCCTACAACCCGCAACAGGTGCGAGCTGTGCGGGCGGGAATCTACAGAAGTGGGGGAACGATCCTTTACTCCTACCATCAGGATCTGACCAAGGCCTATCCGGATCTGGTGCAGGCTTGGCGGCGCGCCAACAACAAGCCTCCGGTAAAGCTGCAAGTGGGCGAGATTACGCCGATTCAAGGGCCAGGCACCTGCGTCCATGTCAAAGGGCACATTGATTTGGACGGGCAGGGGATGAAATCGCTCAACGATCTAATGTGCATGTCGCCGCTGACCCAATGGGGAGCGTATAGCATCCTCCGCAATACCGCTGTAATGACCGACGCCCAGGCCGAGCAGGAGCACAATACGTTGCTAGCCATGGGGCAGAGCCTCAAGGTCAACCAGCAAGTGATGAACCAGCAGGCGCAGCAGAAGCTGGCGCAGAAGCAGGCCAACGATGCCCAAATAACCCGCGATGCACAACAAGCCATCAACAACATTCACCAAATTGGCGCGCAAGCCACGGCCCGCTACAACGCCCAGCAAGCCTCCAACGACGCTCAGCACGCCGGCTATTGGGCGCAGCAAAATGCCAATGCCGCGCAGCACAATGAATGGAATGAAGGCCAGATAAACAATGCGCGGAACGGCCAGGGTTTCAGCAACTACATCCTCGATCAGACCGTTATCCAGGGCAACGACTATGACGGCACAGCGGTAGGCCACGCCACGGTCTGGAACAACACCGCCGAGGCGCTGGTGAAACTCGATCCCAATCGCTTCGAAATAGTTGACACCCCCAATTACTGGCTGGGAACTGATTTCCACCAATAACCGCGGCCTGTAAATTTGAAAGACAGTCATGGAGTGCAAATCTATTCGCTTCTCCGCATGGTTGATTTCCGGTTTGTTGATGCTGGGGGTTTGTGCTCCCGCTACGTTGGCGCAAGCCACATGGAAGGCCATCGATACGCCGCAGGGCGGAAAGATCGCCTACGGAAAGGTGGACGGAGCGGCCTCCCAGGCGGATGCTCTCATCTCGGTGCTGCGCAGCGTGCATAAAAACTCCGGCGAAAAACCGGTGATTGGACGCGTATTCAGGCTGCGCTACACGGATTCGGTCGCGGTCTTCTTCACCGTTGTCGATCATTCCAACGGTAACAAGCCGGTTGCCGGCCTCGTGATTGCCGCCGCTGCCGGACCGAAACAGGTCGAGGTCGCCGTTGTCTCCGGCGATGCATCGCGCTTCGGCAAGAACGTGAACCCCATGCTGCAGAAGCTTTCCGATGCATGGCATCCGAGCGGATTGAAGGCGGACTCCGACCCCACCTGGTGCGGATATGCGTACCGTTTATACAGACGGCCGAGCGACGCAAAAACTAATACGGACGCAGAGACGGCGGCCGTGAAACGCTGGAACGACGAGCTCGCATTCACTCCGCAAAATAATGCGGACACGAACCCGCCGCTCGCGCTGAATTTAGTAAGAACCTCCGACGGTACAGCCAGAGCCAAGATTCCCGATGGGTGGAAGCTCAGATCCGACAGTGGCTCCGGAGCTCTGGTAATCACCGGTCCCAACGGTGAATTGGCCGGTTTCAACATGGTTCGTCAGGCCATCGATCCGGAAAGCGCGGAGCAGCAGTTGCCGCCGAATGACGCCGCGAACAAGACCTCCGATCACCTTGTCTATCCAGCCAATGCGGATATCGTCAAGGCCTTTCCCGATCTTTTTCAACAGTGGCGGCGATTGAATGGCCTCGGTCCAACCGATCTTGTCATCGCCCGCGCCGAGAAATTGCCCACGCCCCAGGGTGATCGCTGCGTCCACGTAACTGGACAGGTGAATCCCGACGGCAAGGGAATGCAGGAGATGAACACCATCCTGTGCGCCACGGAAGCTCTTCGGGGAAAATACATGGTCCTGCTCTTTCACACGCTATTGCCCCTTGCGGTCGCCGACAAGGAACGCGCCACCATGAGCGCCATCCTCGCCAGCTTTCGCCTCGAAACTCCCCGCTATCAGCGGCCGGATATCGAGACTCCGAGATATGAGATCAATCGCTATGTCGCACAGGAGAAATCAGGGTTGTACGGCGTAATCGAGCAGGAGTTCAACTCTTCGCGAGTGATGATTGCAGTGCAAGGCTGCCATCCCAGCGATCCCTGGGGATACAATTCGTATCTATTCAATGAAGAGACGCTCCCGAAGATCGATAGAAGCGGCAATGGCGCGACGTGGAACTCTGCCGCCGATGCGCTGGTTAAGGCCGACCCAAAACATTTTGAGTATGTGGATACACTTAATTCTGTAATAGGTCAGGATTACTGAATATAATGCGGTGAAATCTTCATTAGCTGGGCATGCGTTCAAGGATTCCCAGCTTACGCGCCATGCGCTCTGAGATGCGCATGGGGATGCGTTCCTGTTCACCGAGAATGAGAACCACGTATCGCCACCAAAAGAACTTTGTTCTGCCGAACTGGATTTCCTTCCAGGGAATACAAAGTGGAGGATGGCCAACGCGGAACAGGAAGAGCACTGAAAGATAAAGAGCATCGTCGGCTGCAATCAGGCGGATGACACTACTGTAATTCACTCTGAACCGCATCTTCACGCCGTAGAAAAATGGTCCCGCGCTTTTTGTTTCTCTGCAGGGCACAGTATCTGCGCGAAACCTCCTAGACAATGAAAACCAACCACCCAAAATGCTGATGAAGTAGCCAACGAAGCACCATAGCGCCACGAAATAGATTGCGAAACCGTATGGTGTGCTCAAAATATGATTTAGATTTTCTTGCAATCTGGACCTCCTTGAACTTGATCCTGCCTACACCCCCACCGGGAACGGCTTGGGGCTGGATTCGTCGAGGTTGGTGTCAGCGCCGGTGCGCCAGCGCTCGAATCGGCCTTGCAGCAGGCTCATCAGGCCGGTGTACCAGTAGCCTATGACAAACAGAATCAGGAACGGGGCGGTGAAGTAGTTCTGGTTGGAGAAGGTGTAGAGAATAGCCACGAAGAAGTAGCCGCCAACCAGCAGCTCGATCCACGGAGCCAGCTTGAGCCGCTTGCGGTACTTGGCGGCCTGGGACTTTTCACCCTTCTTGGCCACGCGGTACTTGGGAGTGCGCACAAAGGCGCTCTTGATGCCGAACAAGGCCTCCATTACCGCAACTGTGTTGGTGACCGTGAGACCGATTCCCAGAGCCATCAGTACGGGCAGATAGAGGAAGGTTTTCCACCAGGTTTTGGGGAAGAGTTCGCGTTCCGCCGTCAGGTAGAAGACCGCGATGGATAAGCTGGAAGCGGTAAACAGCGGCACGTCGAAGAGCAGCATCTGGAACCAGCCCTGGTAAAAGCGCACGATCATGGCAGGCATCAGGAAGGCCGTCATGATCACCATCATCGGGTAGCTCATATTGGCCGTGAGGTGGTAGACGGCCTCGACTTTGATCTTTCGCGGGACGTTTGAGCGGAACATCATGGGCAGTACCTTGATGCTGGTCTGGATGAGCCCCTTGGCCCAGCGCGCCTGCTGCGTCTTGAAGGCGGTCATCTCGATAGGCAGTTCGGAGGGGCACTCGACCTCGGGCAGGTATTTGAACTTCCATCCGGCCAGTTGCGAGCGGTAACTCAGATCGGTGTCCTCGGTGAGGGTGTCATGCTGCCATCCGCCGCCGTCGCTGATGGCCTGGATGCGCCACATGCCGGCCGTGCCGTTGAAGTTGAAGTAATCGCCTGTGCGGACCCTCGCGCCGTGTTCGATGATGAAGTGGCCGTCGAGCAGGATGGCCTCGATCTGGGTCAACATGCTGTAGTTGCGATTCATGTGCGACCAGCGAGTCTGCACCATGCCGATCTCCGGCTCGGCAAAGTGGTGGATGACCTTCATCAGCCAGTCCGGCGGCGGCACAAAGTCGGCGTCGAAGATGGCTACAAACTCGCCCTTGGCCACCTTCAGGCCTGCGTCCAGCGCCCCGGCCTTGTAGCCGTAGCGGTTTGTCCGGTGAATGTAACGGATGGGGTGGCCCAGCGCCGAATAGCGCGCCACGATCTCAGAGGCCACCTGCTGGGTCTCGTCGGTCGAGTCGTCCAAGACCTGGATCTCCAGCTTTTCTTTGGGATAATTCATCGCGCAAACCGCCTCAATCAGCCGGTCGATAACGAACTGCTCGTTGAAGATGGGCAGTTGCACGGTCACTCGCGGCAGCTCCTTGAAGTGGCGGGGCGGATTGGGATTGTAGTTCTTCTTGTATTTGAAATAGAGATAGCACATGGTGTAACGATGAATGCCATAGAACGACAGGATGATCATCACGGAGAAGTAGGGGATGAGCATCGTCAGATCAAACCAGTTCCAGTGGTGGGTCACCTTGGAGAACGGATCGTAAAACAGCATCTGGATCTGGTGGCGCAGACTGGTTTGAGGAGCGAAGAGCAGCAGCGCGGAGAACCGCGCGGGCAGCCCGTGCAACAGGCCGGCGGCGGGATTCAGAGCGGTCAGGAGCGTGGCAAACAGAGCGAGCCTCCATGGTCAGGATACAAGCAATTGTAGTCGCTGGAACTAGGAAAGACGGAGTCGGAGAACAGCTAGCAATTCAGATGGCGCTGTGATTCGCACACCACAAATAATTTTTCCGTACAAAGGGCCAAAGTGTCTTTTGTCCCCAGTAACCAGGTGATCCGCTTGCGCATGGACCGCTCCGGCGAGGACCGGACGGTCCTTTTCCGGCAGCGCGATTGCTTCTGGAATATCCGGTAGTTTTTCAGATACGACAACCTGAACAGATCGCATCAGCCCTCGTAATCGCTCGATTTGGCTCACTTGGCGCAGGTTGCGCTGGACCTCGCCCATCACATAATTCGACGTAATAAGCTGGACACCCTCAATCTGCCAGATTTGCACGATCTCGCTGCCGTCCTTCCAGGCAGCGGAAATCAGCACATTGGCATCCAGAAAGAGAATCGTGGCTGGGCATATGGAAGTCACTCAGGCCACCGAATATGATTGATCGAATCCGGATTGATGCCCATCTGCTCCACATCCTTGCGGGCTTCCAGATAGCCCTCCTTCGTCAACACGTTGTTCAGGAAGAACTCGGCTAGCCTCTCAGGAGTGTATATCTCTACATCAATAGGGGTTGTTGCAGCCGGACGCATCAAAATGCCGTCTTCGCGCTCTTCGATGAGCAAAGGGCTACCTTCGTCCATTCTGTAGCGTTTGCGAAGTTTGGCGGGAATCACTACAGTGCCACGCTTGCCGATTACAATTGTCTGCATTTCAGAATCTCCGATATTCAGAATATCAGAAATTCTGGCTTAAGTGAGGAACAGTAAGCAAAATACATCAATTGAGACCTTCCTGCTGCAACTTGGCTAGGATTGTTGGCCGTTCCAGCTCCAAGGCGTTGATAGGATTACTATCCCCGCCGGAATAATTCTTTTCCGTATTGAAGTGAATCCGCTCTGTATAAAAATGACTCTTTGGATCGTATACATAGACGCTGATCTTATAGCGGTGCCTGTCAAAATGCGACTCTCCGGCGTCCATGTTCCAGATAAAGTCGGCAGTAATCAGAACAGGCAGACTGGAAAACTGTGTCAAGTTCCACAACTTGAATTCGCTTACATTAGTCAACTCCACCTTGGGTAGAAGATTGATAAACTCGCCGTTTCTGACCGTGAGCAAGGAATAATGAGTCAATGTGCCGCTGCCGCAACCGGAAAACATCGCGGTGAAGAGTGTGAGTTCATGCCCATCAAGCTGTCCGACAGGCATGGCTTTCGGTTCCAGTCCAAAGATATAGTCCTTATCGCTAGGAGGGGCATAGCAATGAGTTGTTCCGGCTGCTCCTAGGCAGATGCGGGCTGGTGTTTTTGGAAAGCAGTCCTCCATATCGCCCGGATCGGTTTTGCCCTTCAGAATTTGATACTGTCCTGAGCAGGTGGTTACACATACGCTTGCAAACAGAACGCCGATGATCCATTTCATTCGCATTCTATGTCTCATTCTCTGATACCCTCCTTTACTTAGCCTCGGTGGCGAATGCGCTGGCCGCAAGAATGAAGCTTGCGGCAAGAATAGCGAGCGACGTTGACTTGCTCATAGTTCATGTCTCCCGTGATGCTCGTAGACCTTGCCCCCTACCATCACCTGCTGCGTCTTGTCGTCGAAGGTGACTTTCTGGCCGGTCTGAATGGCGGCGATGTTCATGCAGAGCGCGACTGAGTGGTTATAGCCGGCTTCGATGGGAGCGTTGGGAGTTTTGCGCGAGCGGACACACTCCATCCAATTGCGCATGTTGGCCGAGGTCATCGGATCGCCGCCGGTGTTGGCGTCGGTGGCGGCGGCTTCGGCTTTTTCGACGAGGGAGAAGCTGGGCAAAAGATTTTCCTTGAGGCCCATGGCCGCGGCTTCGCGGGCGCGCAGGCCGCCGGTGGGGGTGACCGTCTGTTTGTCCATGTCGATCATGCCGCCGTTGGAGTAGTAGAGTTCCTTGACGCCGCCGGCGGAGTTGGTGAAGCGCGAGGAGAATTGGACCTGGAAGCCCTTGGTGGGGTCGTCGAGCGGGCCGTAATCGAAGACGGCGGTTAGGGTGTCCCAGTTGGTGCGGCCGTCCTTCCAGAGATAAATGCCGCCGTTGGCGACGACGCTGCGCGGATGGGGCAGGCCGGTAAACCAGTGAACGGTGTCGATCTGGTGGACGAGCCACTGATCGGGGATGCCGGAGGAGTAAGGCCAGAAGAGGCGGAACTCAAGATACTTGCGCGCATCGAAGGGCTCGTAGGGGCGGTTGAGAAGATAGCGCTTCCAGTCAGTATCCTGTTCTTTCAAAAGCGGCACAACGTCGGGGCGGCGCCAGCGGCCGGGCTGATTGACGTTCCAGGTCATCTCGACCATGACGATGTCGCCGAATTTGCCCGACTTGATGTACTCGGCAGCCTTCATGTAGGCGGGCGTGGAGCGGCGTTGGGTTCCGATCTGCACAATTTTGCCGGTCTTTTTGACGGCGGCGAGGAAGTTGCGGGCGTCAGCCATAGAGTCCGCGGTGGGCTTTTCGACGTAAGCGTCGCGGCCTGCGTTGACCGCCTCGATGCCGTGCAAAGCGTGCTGGAAGTCGGCAGTGGCGATGAGGACGGCATCCACATCCTTGCGGACGTAGAGTTCGTCGTTGTTGCGGACAGTTTCGACGGTGTTGCCGCTGAGCGTTTCGATAAATGCAGCGCCTTCATCGCGGCGGCGGCTCCAGAGATCGGAGACGGCGGTGAACTGGAAGTTGAGTTCTTTAGAATGCCGCAAGAAGGCGGGAATCAGGGCGTCCTTCATGCGGTCGCCGCAACCGACGACGCCGACATTCACGCGGTCGTTGGCGCCCAGAATGGCGGCATAGCTACGCGCGTTCCACGAGACGGTTGCCGTGGCCACGGCCGCGCCGCCCACCTTCAAAAAATCCCTGCGATTGCTGTTTTGAACTGTCATGTTGCTCCTGTCTGCTGAATTGCCAACCCGGGCCGCGAATGAGGAAGAATTCCAATTTCTTTCTGTTCTGTATCGTAGTCCATTTCCCGGTGGCGAAGGAACGCTAGAGGGCAAAAACTCGACGGCCTGCTTCTCGCGTGAGCAGCAGGTCGTCTTTGTTGAACTAGGATTGTGTGAGCGTTGCGTTACGTCTTGGCGGAGGTGCGGGTGCCCAGGTCGGCGGCCAGTTTCTCGGTGGAGAAGGCTTCGATCAGGTCGCCTGCCTTGAGGTCGTTAAAGCCGCTGAGGCCGATGCCGCACTCCATGCCGTTGGTGACTTCGCGGGCGTCGTCCTTGAAGCGCTTGAGGGAGACCACCTTGCCCTTGAAGAGCTGCTCGTCGCCTCGCATGACTTTGATTTCGGCGTCGCGGCGGATGACTCCATCCTGCACGCGGCAGCCGGCGATGGTGCCGACCTTCGGAATTTTGAAGATGTTAAGCACCTCGGCGCGGCCGATGTAGTTTTCCTTGAAGACAGGTTCGAGCAGCCCCAGCATGGCCAGGCGCATCTCGTCCTGCAACTCGTAGATGATGGAGTGCAGGCGAATCTGGACGGCTTCCTGCTGCGCCAGCTCGGCGGCCTTGCGCTCTGGGCGGACGTTAAAGCCGATGATGATGGCGTTGGAGGCGGTGGCCAGCAGGACATCAGATTCTGTAATCGATCCGACGCCGCTGTGGATGACCTTGACGCGCACTTTCTCGGTGGACATGAGGACCAGTGAATCGGCCAGCACTTCGACAGATCCAGTCACGTCGCCCTTGATGATCAGGGGCAGGTCTTTGACGCCGGCGGTGCGAATCTGCTCGGCCAAACCTTCAAGAGACACGCGGCTGCTCTTGGCAAGCTGGGCGTCGCGTTCCTTCATCCTGCGGTACTGGGCGATGCCCTTGGCCTTGTCGCGGTCGGCCACAACCAGGAAAGTGTCTCCCGCGTCGGGCATGGCCTCCAGGCCGAGTACTTCGACAGGGGTGGAGGGACCGGCAACTTCAAGAGCGCGTCCGCGGTCGTCGAACATGGCGCGGACCTTGCCGAAGGTGTTGCCGACAATGTAGCTGTCGTTGAGGTGAAGGGTTCCGTCCTGCACCAGGACGCTGGCCACGGCGCCGCGGCCGCGATCGAGCTTGGCTTCGAGCACGCTGCCGACGGCCTTGCGTCCGGGAGTGGCCTTGGGCGCTTTGATGTCGGAAACCAGGCAGATCATTTCGAGCAGCAGGTCGAGGTTGAGGCGCTTTTTGGCGGAGACTTCGACAAAGACAGTGCCTTCGCCGGCGGTTGCCCACTCCTCGGGAACGAGGCCGCGGTCGGCCAACTGCTTTTTGACGCGGTCGGGATTAGCGTTGGGCTTGTCGATCTTATTAATGGCCACGATGATGGGGACGGCGGCGGCCTTGGCGTGGTCGATAGCCTCCAGGGTCTGGGGCATAACGCCATCGTCGGCAGCGACGACAATGACCACAATATCGGTGACCTTGGCTCCGCGCGCTCTCATGCGGGTGAAGGCCTCGTGGCCGGGGGTGTCGAGGAAGACGATCTCGCGGCCAGAGGCAGGCGAACCCTCCTTGGCAAACTTCACCTTGTAAGCGCCGATGTGCTGGGTGATGCCGCCGGCTTCTCCAGCGGCAACATCGGTTTCGCGGATGGCGTCGAGCAGCGAGGTCTTGCCGTGATCGACGTGGCCCATGACGGTGACGACGGGCGAGCGGGGAACCTCTAACTCGCCGGTGTTTTCAGCTTCGAGGACTTCCTCGATGGCCTGGTTGGCGATCTCTTCCTCGTAGCTGATAACGGTGGCGGCAGCGCCGAACTTGGCGGCCACGTCCTTGACCATCTCGGCGTCAAGGGACTGGTTAACAGTGACGAAGATGCCGCTCATCAGCAGTGTGGCGATCAGGTCCTTGGCGCGAACCTCGAGCTTTTCGGCCAGGTCCTTGACGCTGATGCCCTCGGTGACGGTGACTTCGCGGGTGATGGGAAGGGGCTCGCCGCCAATTTGGATGCCAGGATAGCGTGGCGGCGGCACAAAGCCCTTCATCGGGCCTTCCTTGGTCTTGGGATACTGCGGGCGTCCTCCACGGCCACGAGATGAAGCACGCTGCGGGCGCGGGGCTTCGCCGGTTGGCGGAGCGCTGCCGGGCCGGGGCGGGCCTCCGGGGCGAGGAGCGCCATAGCCGCCGGGGCGCGCGCCATAAGGTGGACGTGTTCCGGGGGCGCCCGGCGCGCCCGTGCCGGCGTATCCGCCAGAGGTGGAACGAGTGGGATGTTTGGGGCGCGGACCGCCAGGGAATTGGCCAGTTCCGGGAGCGCCACCGGGTGCGCGCTGGGGATAGCTGCCAGAGCCGCCTGGGCGGGGGCGTTCGAAGATCGGGCGGCCGCGCTGAATGCCTCCAGCGGCAGTCCCTGCTCCAGCCGCGGCCGGAAGATCAGCCGCCGGGGGCGCCGTATAGAACGGCCGAGGCCCGGTTTGCGGCATCACCATGCGCCGGGGTGGGAGCGCTGGAGTCGAAGCAGCATGCGCATGCCCCTTCCCGCGGTGAGCGGGAGGATGCGCAGCAGCAGCAGCGGCGAGATCGGCGGAATCGCCGCCGGCAGGAGATTCCAGTTTGGGTTCCAGGACGGCTGCATCGGCAAACGGCGGGGCTAAAACAGCAGCGTGCTCAGCAGCTTTGGCGGCCTTGCCTTTGGCGTGTGGCGCCGCTGGAGTCTCGATTTTGGCGGCAGGCTCAACGGGTTCATGAGCTGCAACCGGATGTTTGACTGGCTTGGCCGGCGGTTTGACCACAACGGCTACAGCAGGCGGCGTTGCGGCGACGGCCGGACGCGGCGCGGCTGCAGCGCCTGCCGGAGCCTTGGCGACCACCGCCTTGGTGGGCGGACGTGAGGCAATAGCGGGCGGCGCCGGCTGGGTTACTATGGGCGGCGCGGTGCGAGGCTGGGGAACAATCTTGCGCGGTTCCGGCTTAGCCGGTGCAGCGGGCGGTTTGGCGGCAACCGCAACTACCGGCGCCGGACGCGCAGCCTCCGGGACAGGCTCCGCGGCTGTTCGCTTCACAGGCAAACGGCTCTTACGCGCGGCGGCTTCCTCTTCCTGCTTCTTGGCCAGGACAGCCTTCAGCACGTCGCCGGGCTTGGAGATATGCGAGAGATCAATCTTCGGCGCAATGGTCTGCGGAGCGCGAGAGGCCGGCGTGCTTGCCGCGCTCGCGTGCCGCGAACCAGTCTCAAAATGAGCGCGAACCTTGCCGGCTTCATCTTCCTCCAGCGAACTGGAGTGGGTTTTGACAGCGTCCACGCCGAGTTCCGGAAGAATGTCGATAATCGCGCGAGGCTTAACTTCCAACTCGCGCGCGAGATCGTTGATACGAACCTTACTCATCCGCCTCTTTTCAAAATCTGCTGCCCAAAGCCCTTAGTCGCTCATAGCTACCTCATGGCATTGGCTGTTCTTAAAACTGCCGTAATCGTCTGATGAGGACTCCACAGCGGCGGCGCATCTTACGCGCCTCCCTCTTTGTCTGCCTGCTCGTCCGTAGTTGCGCTTTCGGTTTCGTTCTCTTCCATCAGCGGCTCTTCCGCGCTTTGAGCATCCTGCACAAGCGCTTCAGCCGGTTGGTCTTCCAAAGTCTCGACTTCCGCCTCGTCGGCTGGAGGAATATCTTCGACGGCCGCTTCGGCCCCGGTGCGGTACTCCTCCGTATCCTCTTCAGCAGCGTGGAGGTTCTCCTCTTCGGCAGCATGGACATTCTCCGCTTCGGTAATGACCGCAGCGTCGTTTTCCGCTTCCGCTTCGTCTGTTTCCCGAACGGCTTCACGCTCTTTCCCGGTGACCGCCGTTTCAGCAGCCTCTGCATCTTTGGCGCTGGGCGCGCGGCCTGCCTCGCCCTCTTCAAACTGGCCGAAATAGTTGCGCACGGCGAGGCTGATCTTTTCCAGGGTTTTTTCGCCGATGCCGGGAATCTCCTCGAGCTGCTCGGGGGTCATATCGGCTAGTCCCTCGACGGTGGTGATGCCGGCCGCGACCAGCTTTT
>Ga0326727_10006624_pt1 | contig 31531 bp, 32 predicted proteins | sample MB2enrmetagenome_FD_207643 | JGI IMG/M metagenome (GOLD analysis project Ga0326727, IMG submission 207643) | Lab enriched peat soil microbial communities from McLean, Ithaca, NY, United States - MB29MY | ecosystem: Environmental > Terrestrial > Soil > Wetlands > Peat | place: USA: New York...
GAACGGACTCCCTTTTTAGGTACACTATCGGAGATGCTTACCATGCTAACAGAGCAAATTTCCTTTGCTTTAGCCAAGTGGTAAACCAGAAGATGAGGAAAGAACTTCTGAAATACTGTACTAGTTAGTGAAAAACCGGCCAACTAAATTTAGGAGAGGATTTTAAATGAACGTTCGCATTGAAGTTTGGCTCGGCCATGAAATCAGATTCATTTTGAAAGAAATTGAAGGACTGCTGCCAAAGGACAAGGGACATTTAATCATGGAATTGGATTCCGAACAAGCCTCATTGGCTTCTCTTCATCAGGAGACTGGGTACTGATTAGGGCGGGCTTAAGGATGCCTATAGGTTATCCGCTGCAGTGTTTTCCGAGAGTGCATAATTCTTTTCTCAAATCCCTACCCGGGTTGGTATTTGATATTCCCGAACTGCGTATGTACTGATTCTTTCAAAAAGGACACCGCTGCCCCTTTTGATAAATCCGACTTTAGACGACGAGGTGTAAGCAAAATGGACAGAGAACATATGGACAGCGGTGTCGGCAGGTTTTTTAGTGATTTTTCCCCAGGGTGCGTTTTATCGTCAAGGCATCATTAATGTCCTTTAAGGTCAATCCTGTTCTTGATGCAATCTCCTCTAGTGGGATGCCTTTGGCATGGAGGCGGCGGGCTTCTGCAATGGGACGGTTACGAGAACGTTCGGCTTTTTTATAACAATCACGGGTGCAATATAAATCGTTAGTTTTTTTAGGTTGATACCAATCATTACACACATGGCAACGGGCTGGGGGGTGGTCACCTTCTGCTACACTGAGATAAAAAATTTCAATAGGCGTTAATTGTCCGAGAGTTATTTTCTTTCCATCGGGATGAGGTAAGAGTTTCACATTGGTCATAGCCTCGGCAATAAGCTGATTTACTAACACGTTGCACGATTCGGTATCCTTGAAAAAGTGGTACTGCTTTAGGGATGCAAGAGCACATTGACTTTCTTTAAGGGTTGACCGCTTATTGGCGGTCCTTAAGAGGTCCTTGATGTCCACAATTACGTGCAACCTGCTGATAATTCCCAGCAGACTCATAATCCTTATCCCTGAGCGGTGGGACTCGATCATATCTAATGCGTTATTTGGTTGAGCGGTTTCAGTAAATGGTAATCCTAAAATACTTATCCATTTAAGTACCGGGTCAAGGTTTGCAGACTTAAACTTTGGAGCGGTAGGGGCCATATGCGGGTTATTTCGCCCCAACCCGGATCGAGTTTCAATAGCACTACGTACTGCGTCATAAGATTCCCTGCTTGTGACAGGAGAGTAAATTTTTAATTCTGGAAGAATATCGCCCGTTATACCAAGTATCTGAAGTTGTCCAGTTGTAAAGCCCTCCCATTCAGTTGGGTTAACTAACTTGTAAGATGCACTTGGGACTGGACGAATATATTCGTCCGCTGTCACTTCATATTCCTCAAATATCGGCCAATATTTTTCTGGGTAAGCCTCGACTCTCATTTTTATCACTCCTTAATTTAGCATTGTATTGGGATGTTTTTGGGATAGATGTAACGTATTGATATCCCAATATAATGCTAGTATAATTTAAGACAAAAACAATAGCAATAAAAAATAATTAAATAGGACCTTTCCTAAAAGGGGGTCCAGCCAGAAAAATAAAAAAGGAGTCCTGAGCATGGGGAGCCATCGGAACCGGGCGCGTAAGCGTCAAGGAGCGGCGAAGCTTAAGGATCTTGAGCAACATTTATCTATGCTTTTAGAAGAGCACCATTCGAATCATTACAGTCTGGTCTTAAAGGAGGAAATTCTTGAAACGCGACAGGGTATTGAGCAATTACGAGCGCTACTAGAACGTAAGGGGACATTTGTTCCACCTGCAGGAATTAAACCGCCAGAAAGGAAGGCCGTGATTTATAAAAGCAAACCTCACATTGTACCGAAATGGGAAAAGCCTGGTCCTGTCACTATTTATTTCGATAAAGAACTTCAAAACTAGGAAGGAGTTATAGGGCTAATGAGAAAACTAGATAAAAATCCGGATATTACAAATAAAGCCGCTCAGGGCGGCGTTTTTTATTGGCAGATCGCTATGGAACTTGGCGTAGGGGACGCAACATTTAGTCGGTGGATGCGACAGCCACTAAAACCTGAGTTGAAAACTCGTGTTCTTGAAATCATTGAAAATTTATCGCAAGAAACGCAAAAAGCCGCCTCGGTCTGAGTTCGGCTTTTTATTTTGTCCAAAAAGAAAAAACCCAGCGGGGCGGCTGGGCGCTTGAAGGGAGGTTCCGATCTTTAATTGGATAATTCAATTATAACACGATCTGCGGATACAGATAAATTTTTTTATGCATTATACGGTAATCTTGAGATAGGGAATCACCTGTATCTTTGGACAAAGCAAGGCGAGGCAAAGGAGACAATATCATTCTCGGTAGATGATTTAAAAGGGATGGCAAGCGCAGCCTACGCCATGCAGGATGAACGCGATGTTTATTTCGGGATAGGCGGCTTAAATCGCGAGTTTGGAAATTCGGAACGACTAAAAAATAACAGTGCCTTATTTACTCCAGCATTAGTGATGGACCTCGATGTCCTTGGTTTAGCCCACAAGCAGGCGAACCTCCCTTCCACTATTGAAGAGGCATTAAGTATAATACCAGACTTCCTGCAACCATCTATCGTTGTGTGGTCAGGACATGGCCTGCATGCTTACTGGCTCCTCAAGGAGATATGGTTTTTTGACACTCAAGAGGAAAACCTCAGGGCATCAAATCTTTCGGTACGATTACAGGCATATATCAAAAGCTTTGCCCAGGAAAAGGGTTGGAAGTTTGATTCTACGGCAGACTTAGCGCGTGTTTTAAGAGTTCCCGGTACACTAAATCATAAGATACCTGAGCAGAAACAACCAGTTTATATCACGCAGTTTAATCCTGAAATTCGTTACGATCCCAGTGAACTTGAGGACCTTATCCCTGATATTGATTTCCGAGCTGAGATCACGAACCATGGGGAGTTTGAACGCAGGGATACTGATGCGAGTTCGGAGTTAATGATTTATAATTGCCAATTCCTGCAATACTGCCTACACCACGCTCCATCTATAACTTATGGAGAATGGCTGTCGATGCTGACCAACGTTGTTCGCGGAACGGATGGGATCGACAAGTGTCATGAGTTATCACGCGGAGACACGGGCAGGTATACGGTCAAGGGGACGGATTTCAGGATTTCCGAGGCACTGAAAATGAATCCGCACACTTGTGACTACATCAAAACTACTCACGGATTCGCGTGTCCTGCGCAAGGGTGCGGTGTTAAATCTCCCTGCAGCTTTTCCCTAGGCAAGGTTGACCAAGCTCGTGCAAAAGTTAATATACTTGGTGTCCCGAACGCAGAGAAGGTTTTCGCTCCAGATATGCTGGAAGCGTTATCAATTATCAAGAGGAAAGACGCTGCGTTGTTTGCTAGAACTAAAGACAAGTTCAAGGGGATTATCAACCTTATAGATCTCGAACACGCAATTAAGCAATATTCACAAGAAATAGTCTTAAGCGGTCCAGTTCCAAAATCATTTCCCTATACCGAATTGGGAAATGCAGAGAGATTGATTTATCATCACGGCGCTGATCTCCGTTATTGTCATCCGTGGAACAAGTGGCTTGTATGGGACGAAAGAAGATGGTTCACTGACACAACTGGTGAGATAAATAGGCGTGCTTTTGCTACAGTCAGGCAGATGCTCGCAGAGGCGTCTAAAATAGATGATGAAGCCGAACGTAAGGCGCTGGTTAAATGGGAACAGAAATCCGAATCCGGAAAGGTCAGGCGTGAAATGATTGAAACATCAAAGAGCCTCAACGGTATACCAGTTTTACCCGATGACTTAGACAAGCACCCTTGGACATTAAATGTAAATAACGGTGAAATTGACTTAAGGACTGGGAAGCTGGAAGGACATAAACGCGAAAATCTGATTACGAAGTTAGCGCCTGTTACTTATGACCCGAACGCTAAATGCCCAACATGGGAATCCTTCTTATGCAGGATTATGAACGGTAATACAAGCCTTATCGGGTTTCTCCAGCGTGCAATCGGCTACGCCTTAACAGGTGATACTGGAGAGCAATGCTTATTTATATTGTATGGGGCCGGAGCAAACGGAAAGAGCGTTTTCCTGGATACTGTTTCAGCACTGTTTGGTGAAGATTATGCCCAAAATACACCCGCTTCCACTCTTATGGTACGACGTAATGAGGGCATACCTAACGATATAGCTGCCCTAAAAGGGGCAAGGCTTATAACGGCTATTGAGGCTGAGGAGGGGCAAAGACTGGCCGAAAGCTTAGTAAAAAGCATGACCGGTGGCGACAAAATGACTGCTCGCTTTATGCGCGGTGAGTTTTTTTCATTCATTCCGGAGTTCAAGCTTTTTCTAGCAACGAATCATAAGCCTCAGATCAAGGGTGTTGATCACGCCATCTGGCGGAGAATTAACCTAATCCCGTTTGAGGTAACGATACCCGCAGGGGAAAGGGATCGTAGTCTATCATCAAAACTTAAAAAGGAACTATCTGGTATATTGAATTGGGCATTAGAGGGCTGCCTATGGTGGCAGAGGGAAGGCCTTGGGATTCCTGATGAGGTAAAGGCTGCCACAAACTTTTACCGTGATGAGATGGATGTTATAGGCGATTTTCTGGCTGATCGTTGCATGATCACTCCGGTAGCTAGAGTTGAAAATAAGGATTTAAGGATGGCATATGAAAGATGGTGTGACGCAAATGGCGAACGTGCAATTAGTCAAAAAGCTTTTTCCTCTCGTTTAGTTGATCGAGGATTCGTATCTTCTCGGAGCGGTGCCAATGGACGGAGAGCATGGCCCGGAATTGGATTAGTATACGAAGAAAATAACCCTTTTACTGACGGGTTTTGAGATAAACTGACGGGTTGATGGATATTCCGCATAACCTACACGATATTAATGTACAGGCCTGTTATGCTGTATTTTCGTTAATCCGTCAGTTGTAAAATTTACCAATAACCTGAAAGCGTTGGTACCACTGGTTTTCATGAGACTGACGGGTTGTATTAAAAATAGTATCCTCAATACCCGCAGATTACACGGAAGAAGTACCCAAAAATAAGGAAGGGTTGATCATTCCATGAAAACCCGAGTAAATGAAAGAACTGTACGATGTGATGAGTGCGGGTTTGGATATGTCCACCCAATCGACAACCGCATACACGCCAAGTACCATTACCGCTATTTAGACGCAGTGGATAAATTTGGACCACTTCTTTTTTATTCAGAACGCGAACGGCTAAAGCGGGATGCTTACTCAATACTTTTTGCTAAAGGTAGTTTAGTAAACGAAAGGGTAGTTGCGGTTGAAAAACTCTTTCATGCTTACTTTAGTCGGTCGGTGCAGGGTTCTAATTTTGGATTGAAGCATCCGCCTTACGAAAACTATTGTGCGATGCTTTTGAATCAACAACACTGGGAGGAGTTTCTTAAACCGTTCCCCGAGGTGTATCAACAGTTGTTGCAAAAATACGGGCGCAAGGAGGGGATCGATGAAGGAAAGACTTATTACCCGCTGAGAGGATAATGTTCCTCACGTGCGTTATGTCTATATCGTAAAGCCTGCCTTCACACTATTGTGAAAACGAGATAATCTTTCCTAATCACTAAGCACTCAATCCGTCGTTTAATTTTGAGAGAAAGGTGGAAATTATCATGCAAACAAACCACATCATGGAAGACACTGCAAGACGCATAAAAAAGGAGGCATTTCTAACAGCCTTCAGCGAATGCGGCATTATTACACTAGCTGCAGAGGCAGCAGGGATTGCCCGATCAACTCATTACCGATGGCTAGAAGAGGACCCTGACTACCCAGCTCTGTTCATGGCAGCCGCAGAACAAGCCGGTGAACGCTTAGAGCAAGAAGCCAGACGCAGGGCAGTTGAAGGCGTAGAAGAGACTGTGTACTACCAAGGTAAGCCTTGCGGTACAGTTACCAAGTATAGCGACACTCTATTAATCTTTATGCTCAAAGGTGCTAAGCCAGAAAAGTACCAAGAGCGTATACGTAATGAAATTACCTGTTCCTCTGGTGCATTCGTTGTGGGCGAACAAGTAAACACTCTGAAGCAGCTCAAAGAAATTACGGAAAAGGAGCAACGCCAATTACCCCAACCTTTAGAGTAAATACGTTTCATAAAATGTTTGTTTAGCCCATGGGCTAATTAAACAGTTGGAAAGTGATGAATTTGCCCTATTTCTTGTTTGTTTGTAATTGTTTTTCGATTGATAAATATTTATTTGTCAATGTTGTTGAATCTAAATAAACACTTATGGTATAATTCAACCAGAAGCAGTGATGGGGGGATTATATCATGAACGTAGCTTATATTAGAGTCTCGACCGTTGACCAAAACGAAGATAGGCAGGTCAAGGCAATGGAGAGAGAAGATATTGAAAAGTATTTTACAGAGAAGGTTAGTGCCAAGGATACAAACAGACCTTCATTAACTGAGATGCTGGAGTTCGCAAGGGCTGGCGATACTATTGTGGTTCAAGACTTCTCGCGGCTAGCCAGGAGCACGCAAGACCTTCTGAGTATCGTTAGGCAACTAGACACAAAGGGCGTCAAGCTAAAGTCCATTAAAGAGAACCTAGACACTAATACCTCTACTGGTAAGCTTATGCTGACCATGATCGGAGCTATCAATGAGTTCGAACGAGCTAACATGTTGGAGCGGCAGCGTGAAGGGATTGCTATCGCCAAAAGCAAAGGAGCTTATAAGGGCAGAAAGGAAATAGAGAAGCCAGAAGGATGGAGCGAAGTATACAAACAGTGGAAGAGTAGAGAACTGACAGGTACTAAGGCAATGGAGCTCTTAGGGTTAAAGAGGAACACATTCTATAAGCTGGTCAAAGATCACGAAGAGAGCTTAAAGGTTTAAGGGCATTGCAGAAACGCGATGCCTTTTCTCATACCGTGAACGCGGCAGGGGTACCCCGGCCTCTTCGGGGTTCTTTTGTCTTGCCAAACCCTATATATAGGGTGCGAAAAATATTTTGCAAAAATTTTCAAACCCTAAACTTAGATATCGCCTAAAGTTATTAACCAAAAGAAAGGTTGTGGTCTTATGAAAAAGAAACCCGCCCTACCTCTACTGGCTAAACCAGAAGTCACTAAGCCATTTACTATTGCTAAAGGACCCTCTCAACAGATTCGAGTACGTCAAAGCTGTGCTAATGGCCGCGATTTTGTTGAACTCCAAATATGGACCAAGGATAGATATTCCTGGCGGCCCACGGAAAGAAGCGTGCAAATTTCTCTCGACGAGGTCCTTGAGCCCTTCTACGAGATGATGAAGATTATGGTGGAAACTCAGGAGCTTACAAAGAGAATGGATAATGCTCAGGAACAAATTGGTCAACGAGTAAAAGAGGTTAAAGAAACGCTGGAAAAGACCCTGCGGGAGTTAGTAGAAATGCCTTAATGCCAAAAATTAAAATTAGAAAGGTTGGGGAATTATTATGTACAAAATACCAGCTAAAATCAGAATCGACTTAAGTGAGCTTGGGGACAACAACGGAACACCATTTTTCGTGGAGATTAAGGATTCACGCATGATGACCTACGGTGAGAAGCGGGACAAATTGAGAATTATCAAGGAAAACGAAGGCGCAAAAGCCGATATCGAAATGGCCAGGAGCCTTATTGTTGACTGGAATCTAACAAGCGTGGAAGGCGGATCACCTGTCGATTTCAAAGATGAAGATGCTTTTGAAAAGGTTCCTGGTGTTGTTATTGATCAAATTTATAAGGAATATCTGGCTATACCTAAGCTCGGGGAAACAGAAAAAAACTAATATCGGCCGTGGGTCAATTTCTTAGGGGACGGCCTGCGGCCAAGAATGTAGATTACGCCAAATGGAACGAGTACCGGTTATGCCGACAGTGGGGTTGTACGCCTTCTCAACTTAAGCTGGAATTAAATGAAGATGTATATCTCCACCTGGCCTTTATGGAAGAAGAAGTAAAAGCCGAGATTGCTAGAAGGCCGAGGAGGTAAATATTTTTGTCAGATGATCTTACAATGAAAATCATAATTGAGGCTCAGAACAATACGTCTGCCGGGTTTGACGCATTAAACAACGAAATGACGCAGTTTCAGAAACTCGTAGCTGATATTTCTGCCGCGCTTGAAGAATTTATGGCTAGCGGAAATCAAGGGGCCCAAAGTGTAGCGGAGGCTATAGGTGGGATTAATGGACCAATTGAAGGGGTGGCCCAACAGCTATCCACGGCATTTGATGCCCCAGCGAGAGAGGCCGAACAACAGCTTAGCCAGATAGCGGAAGGATTGAACTCTATTACGTCCACGACTGAAACGGTTGCCAATGAGATATCAACCGCTTTTGAGGGACCAGCTGCAACGGCAACGGAAGAGTTAAGTCGAATAGGTGAAGGTTTAGCGAGTGTAGCAACGGCGGCGGGTGAATCAGCCAATACTGTGGTCGCAGATTACGAGAGGGCCGCAGAGGAAAGCCAAGCTGCACTTGAGAAAGTTAAACCCACGGCTGGCACGGGTGGGGCATCGGAAGATGAAGGCATACTAGGTATGTCGGGTCAAATGAATTCCATGTATGCAGGAATGGCAATGGGGATGGCTGCCGCTCCCCTGGATGCCGGGCTAGAAAAATCCATAAAGAGCTTCGCAACGTTTGACCAAAGTATGAGACTTGTTAATCAAGAAATGAAGCTAGGTCAAGATGGGTTTAGCGGTTTAGAGCAATCCGTAATGGATATGAGCAATCAGACGGGAATAAGCGCGGACGAATTAAGCAAAGGGCTTTATAATGTCGTTGCAAAGGGTATTACGGACCAAGGTCAAGCCTTGGAATATCTTAAGATTGCTTCGGATGGCGCAAAGGCTGGAAACACAGATTTAGACACATCCACAAGGGCGCTAGACGCTGTAATGGGCGCTTACGGTCTAACGGCGGATAAATCTAGCCACATCATGGATGTTATGTTTACTGCAGTCAATAATGGCCAGATGCACTTCCAAGATTTAGCAAAATCCGTTGGTGCGTCTGCAACAATGGCAGCAACGGCGGGAGTAGGTTATGAAGATTTAGCGGCAGCGCAAGCGACACTTACCAACGTTGGTAAAGACGCGCAAGTGGCCTCTCAGGGACTTAATGCCATGATCACAGGTATCGTTGCACCTACGAAAGGGGCAGCAACAGAAGCAAAAGCATTAGGCATTGAGTGGGATGCTAGCGCGTTAAAGGCTCACGGTTTGAGCTATATGATCAAAGAGGCTATGACCGCGACGGGCGGGAACGCAGATGAGCTTAAAAAGTTAATTCCGAATCAAAGAGCTTTTACGGCTGAACTAGCACTAGGTGGGAGCGCAAGTGATCAATACGCCCAAACCTTAAATCAAATGAAAGATTCCGCAGGGGCAACTTCAGCAGCATTAGTTGAGTACAACAAGGGGACAGGCGAATCACTTCAAGAAGCTGAAACAGGTATCCAAAATGCTGGTATGTCAATTGCAGAGTCTCTCGCACCAGCCATAGTTGCTGTATCCAAGGATATAGAAGAATTCGCAGGTTGGCTGCAATCTCTAAGTCCTGAAACCCGAAAAATGATTGGGGAAGTTTCTTTGGGTGCCGCAGCATTTTTGACTATTGGTAGCGCAGCCTTTATGTCCATAGCCGGTCTCGGTGCGTTAAAAACGGGGGTAACGGGGATCATTGGTGCATTTGGTGGCGCGGCAGAGGCAGCCCCTGCTGTAGCTGGCGGATTAGAGTCAGTAGCTGCCGGGGCTGCAACCCTGGGCACTGGCGCAGAAGTAGCGGCAGGAACTACGGCAGCGTTAGGGGTGGGCGCGGAAGCAGCAGGAGCAGGTATGACAGCCTTATTGGGTCCCGTTGGGCTAGCCGCTCTCGCAGTAGCTGGCGTGGGCGTTGTAGCTTATAACACTAGCCCTAAATTTAAAAGTATGGTGGATGATACAAAAAATTGGTTTACTGGCGGGGATGGCCTTGTTAAGACTATTGAGCAGGCAAGCAATAAGACTGTAGCAAATATAGTGGATATGACTCAAAAGGTTGAAACACAGCTTGTCTTATTCAAAACTCAATCCGGTGCAATATCTAACGATACTGCCAAGGAGATAACTGATGCATCCCAGTCCATGCACGATACCAGCATTAAAATCGCGGATGACCGTTTGGCTAAGGAAACAGCCGATGCCAACCAGCTCAAGGAATCGTTAAAGGGTATTTCGCAAGAACAATATGACGCTATTATCGCAAAGGAAAAAGAACAACACGATTCAACCGTAAAAATAGCTCAAGATACCCAAGCGCAAGTTGCCGCAGAGCTTAACAAGATGAAAGATGCTGGCGTTAATGTAACTGACCAAATGAAAAATGACATCATTCAAAAGTTTGAGGAGCAGAGGGATGGGGCCATAAAGGCTGTATCGGATACGGATTTGCAATGCAGCACGATAATGGCTAAGCTCCACGCCTATAGTGGTCAGATATCGGCAGAGACGGCTTCGGAAGCCATCATTCAGGCCAACAGGCAAAGGGACGAAACCGTTGCTGCAGCAAACGATCAATACGATAAGACTGTAGCCACTATCGTTGAGATGCGCGATAAATTTCACACTATAACCCCGCAAATGGCAGATGAAATGATCGCCAATGCAACCCGTCAACACGATGACACGATCGAAAAAGCGAAGGATATGAACACCCAAGTAGTGGGCCAGATCACAGCAATGGCCGGGGATAGTGCCAAGCAATTAGACACAAACACAGGGGAAATGCTTTCTGGATGGCAGCAATTTTGCAACAGTATGGTTTCCAAAGCTAGCTGGCTTGGTCACGCCATATCCTCTACTCTTGGCTCTATTGGTTCTATTGGCTCGACCACATCCGATGGTGCAACAACTAATCTTACGGGATACATTGAAGCGGGAGCGAGTCCCAGTGCTATTGGGCACCTCGCTAGCGGAACAAATAACTGGCGCGGCGGGTGGACAATGGTAGGTGAAAATGGTCCGGAGCTCTTGAATTTACCAAGCGGCTCCCAAGTCATTCCAAATAATGATCTTCCAGTTGGGGACTCCATGCCTTCGCTGGGCGGCTACGGATCGACGGGAGGTTACGGCTCAACTAGCGCACAAAACAACGACCTACTGCAAGCCATATCAGGGCTTACGACCGCTATAACGAAAATAACGACAGGCGGTACTCAAAACAATATCAGTACTCGGAACATAAACAACGTGACAGTCCGAAATGATAACGACTTACAGCAATTGCAACGGTCAATGTACAACAGTAGCGCGAACGTAAATAGAGCGTTGGGGATAAGGAACTAGAGTAGTAAATCAAAGAAAAGCCTCAGCTTAGTGGCTGGGGTCTTTCGTTTTTTAGTTTAAACCCCGCATGGAATCAGGATTAACGCCGTTGAAATCCGCATTGTTAACCTGCTCATTGATTACCGTTGCCGTTACGTGGTGCTGTGTTACCGGGCTGGATCCGAACGAAAACCAAAGATCAAATGAAATTGTGCTTAACCACGAAGAATGAGATTCGAAATTTGTTATTTTGAAGCCCTTAATTGAGAACAAACCGTAACGAGTTTCAAGCTGGGCTGGAGCGTCCGGAACGTTTTGTTTCCAAGATGGTTGAATATAGTTAGCCATGGTATTCCAGTCCTTATTCTTCCAAGCTAAGGCGTAATGAGCCAGGGAGTATTCTGCATCGTTTTGGTATTGGTACATGTCAGGGCTATCAAATGGGTAGGTTTCCGTAACTGTTTGAGGTAGTGTAATTGTCAGGTTTTCCTTTTGGTCTAATTCTAAGGTGTTAAAGTCCACATGCTTGGATACTAAAGCCCCTGATAGGTTTTTACCGTTTTTGCCGGTCTTCGCCAAAACATTGTCAGATTGTTTTTTAGGGGTAAACATTACCGCAACATCATAAGGTCCTTTAGCAAACTCCGGTCTACTTGGTATATCTAGCGTAGCACTAAAGCTACCCGCTGACGCTGTCACGTCTTTACTAACCCCGATATCGGTATCAGTAGGAGCTTGAACAATATCGAAATTCACATTGAGTGTAGAGCCATCCGGGAGATCAGTTGTTCCGTTGATAACAACTTGATTGCCCTGCACATTAGCGGAGGCCACCGTAATCTTTGAGTACGTGGTTGGTTGGGGAGCGGGGGCTGGAGATACAACCGGTGTAGGTGTAGGTTTTGGAGTTACGTTTACCGCAGGTGCTGGAGTAGGTGCAACGGGAGCAGATGCTGTGACTGACTGCGGCTTACTATTGAAACTAGGGTCTAGTTTACCTGCAACTGTTACCCCAACCATCATCACAACAAAAACTAAAGCAACTTCCGCTACAATACGTATTGGTCTAGCCTTACTGAGTAGCTTGCGATCGACTAATCCAGCTACAATTATGCCAACGAAAAACGATGCTCCAAAGATAAAAGACCCCAATCCTCTGAACATATTGAGTAGAAAAAATAGATATGTTATGCCAGCAACAATCATTCTCCATTTATTTCTGGATCGAAAACCAATGACACTCATTACACATTCCACTCCTTTGTAAATTATAAAAACCTATTAGGGCTTTCAACGCGGTATAGGCATTCCCTGCCATCCGACATTCTTAATGGTTTTACACCAAGCTTTGCAACTATCAAGATTGGTCATCGTCTTAGTCTTAGTCTTAGTCTCAGTCTCGGTCGATATGAACGACTGACACTGATCTGCGACGACACGAAGATTGGTTGTGGTATCCAACCTTACGAGATATTCGGAAGGGTGCGATTTTAAATCGACACCCATACCGCGAAGTTGATTTAGCGCTTTTGCGAGAGGAATGGAATATGCTGCATCCACGAGGAGGCCGGTTTTTAAAACCGACCTTTAATTCAGGATGAAAGTCACTCGCTAACTGCTACGATCCCAATCAACTCATTCAGTGTTGTCCTAATTTTCGCTCAGATTTGAGTATAAGTAATCTCACTCTGCAAAGTTGCGGAGTGAAGGACAGGAGATATTTTCCGAGTCACTACTCAAACGCCAAACGCTTGCCAATTTGACCAGAAAAAAGCGGACAAAATACACTAATGAAGGTCCTCTCCACAGAGATCTTCCATATCTCATAGTCCAAGGCGAGATAGATCTTAACAATATCTTCACAAAATCTGGCGTTATTATAAAAACCTCTGCTATAATTCTATGTTATAATGTTATTAATGATAGATATACCTTCGTAGCGGCCTTTAGAGGCTGCTTTTTTCTATAGTATGATAAAAAGACTAACCCTAGCCGTAAAAAGCTAGGGTTTTTTAGTTCTCTAAAAGGAATTCCGAGTCCCTTTGGTTATTCCGCTAAAATTAAGGTTGTGAATTTTCTTCCAGATAACGATCGATAGACTCCTTAGAGAGTTTTTTGATCAATAACACGGGTATAGCGGATCGATCAAGCACCGTATGGGCTAAGCTACCGAATATCAATCCATTTAATTTTGAAAGTCCACGCGTCCCCATGACAATTAATTTAAATGAATTTTGTGTTGCATAATCTAGAAACACATCGACTGTATCGGCTATGTTGGAAAGGCTGGTATTCACAAATAGCTCTTGGTGATTGACATCGTATCCACTCTTATACAATATAGTATTAGTTATAGTTAGTATCTCATGAAACTCTTTTTGGGTATCTTCATCATAATTATTAAATACATGTTTCATCCATTCAGAGGTTGGATTAATCGGCCAAGTATCAACCCAATTATAGTCTTTCACTTCGGGGACTTGCTTAGGATCATGTATTTTCACGATCGTTAAATGCATATTTGGCATATTCTTCAATAACGTGGCAGTGTAAACGGCAGCTGAAAAAGCCTGATGAGATCCATCGGCATAGAGAAGCACCTTAAACTTAGAATTTGCCATATCAAATAGCCTCCTCGAAATTTATTTTTAACAACGTTAGCAAGAAGCCCCCTACCTTTAGGCATTAATGTAGTGGTGGGGTATGTTACATATAATAACATAATTGTTAGTCTAAGTTCAGGGCTCCGGACATGAGTTCGTAATGAGATTTTTCTGTCGGTGAAGAAGTCGCCGGAAAATTAAAAAGGACCCGGAATTTAATCCGAGTCCTTTTTAATATCCACCATCAGCAATCTCTCCACTTGCTACAAACAAAAGAAATCTAAATTATACCGTATGCTTGCTGCACTGATTCCATCGAAGGAGGAAAATTCATTTGTTGCACAGTGCTTCCAGTAGATGATAAACTTCCTAGAGCGCCCATAGCAGATGCGCTTAAACCTGAATATATCGCAGCACTCGCCTGAGCAATCTCTGATTGTAATGCATTTAGTTGGTTTAAGATGTTTGCTGTAGAGGATGTTGATGTAGTTGAAGCAGCGGGAACAGTTGAGGTACTCGACGTAGTTGAGGCAGCTGCTGTAGTTGAGCTAGCAGGATCAGTAGAAGATACTGCTGAACTTTGGGTAGTGCCAAGTGCAGACTCAATAGAATTTTCTTGTGTTTGGCTGATAGTGTTATTTGACACTAGATTATTTAAAATACTGTCTATAGCAGAATTACTAGTGCTGCTACTTGCTCCACCACCGCCATGTTTATGGTGCCCATGATGACTTGCTTGAAGAGTTTTTGCTACAGCTGTTGCTTGAGATTGTGTAATAGCTCCACTAGCAACGAGACTTGCTAATGGTCCTTGATTTGTAGTAGAAGAAGTTGCACTAGTACCTGAAGTAGTTGCAGATGTTGAAGCTGTGGATGTTGCTCCGGAATTAGAACGCCATGCTTGTAATGCTGAATCAATTTGAGTTTCTTGTGCCTGAGTGATAGTACCGCTGGATACTAAACTGTCTAACGGATTTATTTTAAGTGCAGCTTGGCTAATTTGTACGGTGTCGACTGGGCTAGAGGATGATGAAGACCCACTAAGAATTTGGGAAGCTTGCTGTAGCTCTGCCTGCATTTGTGTAAAAATTTGACTTAAATTCTGAGATGAACTAGTGCTATTTATTGCTCCAATACTCATTTAGGTTCACCTTGACCTTTCTTTGAAAAAAATATGTTATTTCCGATTAGATGCGACTAAAAATATAGATAAGATGATTACAAGTGTAAATCAGTTTAAATTTACTGAACTGCCAAGCTTTTCTTTGTAGCACATATACCATATTATCGTAATACAATACATTTTTCATGAGTATAAAATTTCACAAACAACAACCCTTCACAATGGATATGCAGAATTATTTATTTAAGAGCTCCAACGTGTGGACACGATCCACCAACTCTTGATTTTTACCCGCAATAGTATCATTTTTTTGCGCCAATGAATCGAGCTTTACAGTATATTCATCCTTGGTCTTATTAATAGCCTCCAGGACGCGCCTATCTGCCTCTGTGGTGGCCTTTTCCATTTCCAGCTGGTGAATGTACCTAAGTTGCTCAATGTCCTTCTGAGCGCCTTCCTGCGCTTGCTGAACGGCTCTTTCTCGCTCTTGTGATAGATCGGAAATACGAGCTTGAGTAGAATCTAGCAGATCCTTGTATTTAGATAGCTCAGCCTGCAGTCCATCCACTTGATGCTGTAGGGAGGTCTTATCTTGCCGCAGCTGTTCAGTCTGTTCTTCAAGCTTCGGCAGATCCGTCACCTGGACTTCTAGTTCCTCCGTTTTTTTGGTTAGCACATCAACGGTGATTCGATCAGACTTAGCCCTGTCCGTTAACTCAACTATGAGTTCGCTCGACTTCTTCATTTCTTCGATTAATTCCATTTGCTCAGTTCTAGCCCTATCCCTCTCCTGGATGGCTAGGGTTTTTTGTTGCTGCAACTCATCGGTAATTTGTTTATGGAGCATACTCTCCTGACTGATCCGGGCAGTATAATCTTGTTTCACATCCTGGTTCTTCTGCACTAAGTTCATGAATAGGTTTTCGGCTCTACTCAGATGATACCGAACCTGCTGGACATCCACGGTTTGTTCGACTTCCGTTCCCTGCATTGCTGTGATTTTATAATTCGTCACCATCGCTTCGAACAGTTCTTTGGATGGGAGTCCGGTCAGTTTTAATAGCTCGTTCAGATCCTCCTTCACGGCAGTTGTTGTCTTGACGGAATAATTTTGTTGAGATTCGGTCTGCTCACTCATTTTCGTAATCCTCCTCTAATTTATGGTATACTACAAACCCGCCTATAATGCGGAGTAAACTATAGTATACTAGTATACCTTTAGTATACTATAGTCACGAGCCTTTTGCAAAGGTCTTAATCCTAAGTTTTAGCCAAGAACAATTAAAAACAAAAAAACCGGCGCGCGGCCGGAGATGTTTATGTTCATCCTTATTCCTCAGGGATTAATCCAAAAAGCATTTCAATCCCTACCAATACTTCTTCTTTTCCATCATCACTAATTGTCCCAATACAACGAACTAAATCTGCCTTTAAAACAGGCTGTATCAATCTTAGTCTAGCTATTGAATCATATTTTAAATTATCACGTTCAGCGTATAATTCGACATCACCAAGTCTCATACAATCTACCCTATGTGAAAATGGCACCACTGTAACTAGCGGTGCCAAGGGATTTGTATTACCGCTATGATTTGAAACAATTAAAATCAATCGTGCAACATGTACAACTCGGTCATTCAATCTATCAGCATCAGGAATGGATACTAATTCATCGGGAACTGTCCAAATCTGGCCGAACTCAAATTCTCTATTATCAAGTAAACTTTCACGAATCAAGTCTTTGACCGACACCTTTAGCTCTCCCCCTCATCTCCTCGTGCCACTGGTACTCTTTAGTGAGTACCTTATAATACTCCTCATCGGTGCCTCGTATTCTCTGTTTAGCCTTTAATCTCTGCAGGGCTCCCTCTCGTCCGGCCCTTGTACGTTGAAAAACTCCTTTTGTTTCATTCATAGGTAGCACCTCCCCTAAATACCGTCTACCATCATTTTCCTCTAGTTCTAATACTTTTAACATCGGTGGGGTCGAGTATACCCACGCCAGCATACCTTTGAAACTTTTCTGAGATAACTCATGAATAACGTAATCAGCAACGTCCTGTTCTATTTCATTTAGAACTAAGTCTTGGCGATTAGCTGAATAACTATGAGCTTCGCTACCATATATATTACGGTAAGTTAACGAAGAAACTTCTCCTTGAAATTCCATATATTCTAAAGTTCCATAAATCGTGTTTTCAAAGGGTCCATATTCCCAACGGACAAATTCAAACTCTGTTCCGGGTTCGCCTGTGTGCTTGCGATAAACATATTCATATAGGTATAAATATTTCATAATTTCGGTGCGTGTAAGTGCCTTTTTGGCAAGAAAGTACAAGAGTATTTTTTCTCCACTAGTCATAAACTAAACCTCTTTAAGTCTTCTATTTGTTCATTAATTGTATATCCTTGGAGACAAACTGTCATCAATTTTCGTTCGACAACTTCTCGATGTGCGCTAGTATACACTTGCAATTAATGAACCGCAAGTGCGCTGTTTTGTGTTTCTTGGGGGGACAGCGTCTATTTATAGCTTTTAATTACAGAGAATATCTAGTAAAATAACTCCATACACTATTTTAGTTTAAGCGACTGCACCACCCTACTCACGTGAGTTTTGTGGAAGAGCGCCCATCGAGGCTGGAGTGCCTCGGCGTGAATTATCTTCACGCAAGTTCGGCTCTGATTTCTTTTTGAAAGAATATTAGTGACCGACAAAAACCCATAAAAGCTATGTTCCAAGGCATAGCTCCTTCGGTGAGGAGGGACACCGCACGAGAGAAAAAAGATTGTCTTTAATCCTCGTGATTAAATGCCCCCACGTGAAAGTGGGGTAGAAAAGGACTCAAAATAAACGATCGTTTAATTTTGAGATAGAGTTTTAAAAAGAAGCATACCATACCTTTATTAAGTGTTGACTTTTTTAAGTGGGACGATTCGCGTCTCATTTTGATGCCAAAAGCAAAAAGTAATATTCCAAAACTACAAAATAAACAGGGTGCAAACTTAGTTTGCTATGCAATATTTAAAAAGGGACGAAATTTTGTCTCTTTTTTTGTTGCGCAAAAATGCTGATCATCGGTGCTTTGAGAACTTTTTTCAGGTTCCTTACGTGCATGGCAGCAGACCTGCTGACGCGGGTAAAGAAAGCTCTATCCACTCCTGCCCTTCGCCCGGGTAAGAGGCCGTATCTTTTGGCGTTTATATATATATTCTCTCCCCAGCGAAGGATCGTGTGCCGGATCTTCGTTTAGTTGGGATTTCGCTCTTTGAGTGAAAGAACACAGGTGCGCTGTTTAAACTAAAATCTCTAACTCAGGCAACGTAATAACGTCAAATGATCGTTCTTACTACGGGTTACGGGTCGATTTATCGACGAGTAAACACGTAGTAGGGGCTTAATAGACGATTCCTAATAAAGAAAGGACGAAAAACTATGAGCAGAAAAAAAGTTCCATCCCCCAAGTGGCAAGTCCAGGAAGCGTTGAAAGATCAGATCAAATTCGGCCAATCGAAGTACAAGGCAAAGCTGGATCGGCTTCCCGGCCAACGAGCCCCTGAAGGAGTTTTCTCGTACAGCACACACGACACTTACGTTAAGCGTGGTGAATCATTCCTTAAATGGGCCAGGGAAACACACGGGACCAAATGGTTGGCTGACGCAGAAAAACACGCTCCTGAATACCTCCAGCAACGTGTAGACCAAGGTCATAGTGCATGGACGCTTCAACTAGAAAGAGCTGCCCTAAGGAAGATCTATAAGAATCAAGATTTGGCCAAAAACGTGCAGCTGCCAGAACGCCGAAAAGTAAACACCCAGAGATCCCGAGGCGCAAAACCTTCTGACGTTAACTTTTCAGAATTGAAAAACCAGGACCTAGTTAATTTTTCTAAAGCCACCGGACTTAGAAGAATGGAACTGAAAGCGGTCCGAGTTGATCAGATCAAGGTCCTGCCGAATGACACAGTATACCTTGTGGGCATCAAGGGTAAAGGCGGGAGAGTTCGTGACGTCCCTGTACTCAAGGGGCACGAGAAGACAATCCTAGAGGCCTCAGCTACCGCCCAGGGGCGCGGAGATATTAAAGTATGGACAAATGTGCCGGGACATATGGACGTTCATGGATACCGGCGCGAATATGCTCAGGCACTTTATCGGCAACACAACAACGGTCAGGACTACGTGAAATACCACCCCAATCACACAGTGCTTATGATCGTTTCAAATGCCCTAGGCCACTCTCGCGAGGATGTTGTGATTCAGAACTACCTATAATTTTTTTGTTAATATTTATTGGTTCGTACTTGGCATTCCTTGCTCGGTTTTCGTTATTGCGTTTTTATTAGAATAGAGTATAGTTTTTGTAATGAATTATTATAACTACTCCAGTAAAATTAGATAGGATATATGTGAGGTTCTGGGCATGAATAAAAAGATAAACGTATTACTTATTATACTGGGCGCTGCAATTGCTGTACCTTTCTTTGCACTCCATTCCAATAAAGTAGATGCAGTTGAAATACCTCCAAGTAAAGGTGATTATGTATATAAGACACCAACAGAAACGTTTGAATTAACTTGGAATGGTACCGCAGATGCTATAAATGGCAATCTACAAGAGACAACTACAACAGGTAAACAAACTAGTGTTCAAAATTATCCTTTTACGGGTAATACTTCTACTTCTGCTTTAAATTTAATATACACATTATCATCAATTAAAACAACTGGAACATTTAATTCCGACAATACCCTGACCTTACTAATGCACAACACTGATGGTTCTCAATCGCACATAGTGTTTTCCTCTACTTCAGACATGCCCTTACCTGAAATAGACACTACTGTAGCTGCAAAACAAGAGGAAGACTTTACTATACTAACAAAATTAAACAATGCTTACGAAACTTTATCTAATAATGAAAATTCACTTCAATTATACGATTTGAGTTCTAACCTACAAGAACTATCTGCTGACTGTACTTTAATGCAAAATGACTACATAATATTTAAAAATGCGATGGATGCTAAACAATACTTAGTTGCTAAAAAAGATTGTTATCCTGTACTAGACTACGATTTAAACACTACGATACAATTAGATACAACTTCATTTTCTGCTATTTGTGCTAACATTGACAGTTTAAAGCAAACGATTATATCGGATTCAGAAGATTTGAAAAATCTCTACGCAACATACAAATCACAAAACAACACTACGAAATACTTCACAGATACACAAATACAGACACTGCTAGATAAAACTACAACAGACTTAGGAGCTTGTACTTCAAAAATAGAAGCACAAACTGCAGCAGTAACAAATCTCTTCAATGCAAGCAAAGTATTACTTCAGCAAGCTCAAACCAGTCTACAAACTGTACCAAATCAAGGAGTTGATACTAATTTAACTAATACCACGGATACGGGAAATACCTCTCTCAATTAAACCTATGGAAGTATTTTTTTGTTCTTGGGGTCCTATAAAGAAGGCTATGCCAATAGCCCCAGCATTCTATCAATAAGGACGCTGGTGCTACTTTGTTTGAAAATTAATTTATACGCTTAGAAAGTAAAACGCTGCTTACATGACAACGACAGATACTGGATTGCCGACCGTATTGCCTTGAGCGTCATAAGCTTGAATAGTTACGGATTCAGTGGCGAATAAAGCAGTATTAATAGTGAAGGCACCCGTAGTAGTGTTTACTACACCGCTAACACTACCTTCTGCACCCGTAGCTTTCACTACTGTTGCCTTAGTTATGTCCAGTGTTCCGTCAATCTCGAAGATATTGAACTTGGGAGCAACTAAGAACGGATTGACAACTGTTGAAGAAGCCTCAGTAAAAGTACTTGTGTCAATCGTTTTTTGCAGCGTCGTATCAGCAGCAATGGCTGCAATAGCGTCATTAGCGGAAGATCCTGCAATCATCAATTGCTGAAATTCAGCATAAGCTCCGTTATAGTCAAGGAATTTACCGTTAGCTTCTTTTTTTAAGAAATGATCACCGTTTGCAAATGCCGCAACTAGGAGGGATTTAGTAGCTCCTGTAATTCCTGACATAGAATAATGTATCATTGTGGTGGTATCGTAGAAATCACCTATCCCACTAATGTTAGGTGCGGCTACAATCTGCACATTGTAAGTGGCGGTCATGCCATTTACGGTGATAGTCAGGACTTGGTTTGTTGCTGCTACTGAGCTGTTGAAACCAGTTACATTCGCAGCGGTTATGCTCTGAGGCTGCGTGCTGCCATCACTGTAAGTTCCGGTTACTACTAATCCTGTAATATCTAGACTATCGCCGATGTTATAGCTTAGCTTGGTAGCTGGAGTAGTTATGGCTATACTTTGCAGTGTTGCTTGTAATGTAACTGCGCTGACTGGATTTGATTGTTGTCCACTTCCAGAAGGTCCTACAGCACTTACCTCGTAGTAATATGTTGAGTTTTTGGTTAAACCAATGTCGCTGAATGAGGTACTTGTAGAATTTCCTATCTGAGCATATAAGCCACTAGTACTTGCAGCCCTATATACTTTGTAAGAAGTAGCTGAGTTAACTGTGCTCCAGGTGAGGTTGATTTGATTTGCACTAATTGGCGTAGCGGTAAGATTTGATGGCGTGCCTATTGTAGCGCTATTGGAAGCTAGTGCGTTAACAAGTTTACTTACATCCGGAGATCCAAGTCCTGTTACCATATCGTACCCTGTTTCACATGAATATGATCCATTGGAACCTGACGTAATATCGTGGTATACTCCTGAATTTGCAAGTGCATATAATTCTGAGTTGACTGAACCTAATGTACCTAGTCCGTTTGCTGTTCTTTCCTGGTCTGCCATAGCTATTATTCCAGCCCATTCAGGAGATGCTACGCTTGTGCCGCCTATTTCGCCCCATTTACCGTTAGAATATATCATGTACCCGCTGTTTGGGTCAGCATCTGAAGCTACATCTGGGATTGTTCTAAAAGTAGTGGTTGATCCTGCTAATCCTGTCTGCCAGGTTGGTTTTGAGAAGTACGCACTTGATCCTCCACCACTGCCTGACCAACCTGTTTCTGATGATATAAGACCTGTAGCGTTATTAAGAGCTAAGGTAGTACCTCCTACACAGGTTATATAGGGATCTGTTGCCGGGTAGTCTATTTCACTGCTACCGTTGTCTCCGGATGCTACTAAAAATGTCATTCCTTTGGCAGAACCGGCTACAAATAAACTATCTAGTGCATTTATCTGGGAAGGACTAAAGTCGCTTTCGTTTTCCCCCCATGAATAGGTAACTACATCTGCAGTGTCGTCATCTACTATTCTTGTAAATATATCTGTTTCTGTGGATGACAACGTATTTACACCGTCATAGAGTGTTATTTGTGCGCTCGGAGCACTCGACAGTACTGATTCTAAATCTAAAGTTGTTTCATCTGACCCTGCATGGTTATTGTAGGTGGGAGTGCCATCGATATTGACTATATTTACAGGGTTAGTTCCTGTAATGTTGAAATAGTTAAGATAAGTTGTTATATCACTCTGTTTGAAAGAGTAATACGATGCTACTACTATATTGATTCCTTTTCCATTGATATTATTTGCATATAGCGGAGTAGCATCGTAGGCTTTTTGCATTTCTTGCGGAGAGGCTGGAAATGAAGTGCTTGTTGACGATGGCTTTAACTGTATATCGTTTAAGCCATCAATGCTTTCAACTGACGACGCTATGTCCGACGGTAACTGTGGCTCTGTGCTGTTTGCATAGAACGATGTACCGTTGTCGGTATAGTTGTTTAAGGAGACATTGAAAGCTTTTTCTACGGCACTTGCAGATCCACTCACCTGAATAGCCATATGATTACCGTAAGTTTTTGTTACTGTTAGACCATTTGAGGTTAGAAAGTTTAGCAGCTTGCTATGAGTAGTTGAGTCCGGACTATAGTTAGCGGCCATGTCGGCATCACTTACTATCCTGCCTGATTTGTGGTTAGCGTGCGCAGTCTCTATCTTCTGTTTAAGAGCATCTTTGTTACGAAGTTTCAAGGATACTGTTATACTTAGTTGTTGAGTAGGGTCTACAGCTCCTATGTTAGTTACACCGCTTTGACTTAACAGAGGTACTACGTTGCTGGAGGATAAATTTGTGTATACTGTAATAGGAGGTACATTGCTGGTAGGTAGACTGGCTAATACTGGTTGTACTACAGTTAGTAAGCTTACGAGCACTGCTACTATGAGTAATGACTTCTTCATATGTTCACTCTCCTTACGCTACTGTTATTATACATCACTACTAAAAGTTCAAGTACTGCAAAGGTGATGACTTTGCGATCATCCCCCAGTAATCAGTAAAAAGAGCCTTTATGAGCACCAGCGTAGAAGAGTGTCAACGCAATAAAATAGTCATCATCATTGTGCTTAAACCCCTCACTTCAAAAGATCAAAAATATCCATCTGTCCATTCCCCAGAAACTTCAAATAAGTCCGTCTATGAATAGGGCATGGCCCGATCTGACGGATAGTATCCATGTGCCTTGCCGTTGGATAGCCTTTATTACGTTCGAACCCGTATTCCGGATAAACCTTCGCATACTCTATCATTAACCCATCTCGATATACTTTAGCTACAATACTGGCTGCTGCAATAACGGCCGACTTCATGTCACCTTTGATAATTGCCTCCTGGGGTATTTTTTCTTTAGTAAATACCTTGAACCTACCGTCAACTAAGACAGAATCTGGCTTTACTGAGGCTTTTATAATGGCTTTACTCATCGCTACTAGCGTTGCTTGATGGATATTAATCATATCTATTTCAGGAGCCTCTACTTGACCGATCGACCAAGTTACTGCTTGGTCTTTTATTATTTCCGTCCATTTACGTCTCATTTTTGGCGTAGCTTTCTTCGAATCTCGAAGTTCTGCTAGACAAAATTCTGGATTCAGGATCACAGCCCCGGCAACGCATGGACCGGCTAATGCACCCCGACCTACTTCGTCACAACCCATGACATAGTTATAGCCCTGATCCCAATATCTCTGCTCATCCTGCCGTAACTCGATCCAGTGTTCCATGGATTTATCGTGCATAGCTCACTCCGTCTTCCGTAGTTGCTTAAATTTAACCCTATATTGCCACCTCTTTGATAGCGAAAATAATCACAGGAGACGTGTCAGGATTGCCCATATTGAGTTAATCGGGTTGATCGTTTATTCTAGTAGGTAGACATGGCCTTAAACGGCTTATACGGCCTTCTGACGCGAGATATTTCATTGATTTTAAAGTGACGGTCATGACGTCGTTATCTTAAACTCAGTAATCTTTGGATTCACAGAGAGTAAGGAATCTTTTATTAAATCTTGGTAACGACTTTCTAGCCATTCTTGGTTGAAGTTGTTCAAAGCAACGACTATGAGCACAGAACCTTCCATTCGAGCTGTAGCCGTTGCAAACCACGTCTTGAAAGCTTGATCAGGGACTTTTTCACGTATGACATCCAATGCTTTCTCCCACGTATCAATAATAGGATAATTAATCTCTGGGGTAGTCTCTGGGGTAGTCTCTGTAGTAGTCTCTGGTATTGCTCCTCGCTTTTCGATCCTTCGAAGCTCGTTTTCCGAGGTATGAAGCTCGGATTGTGATGTACGGTCCTCGGATTTCGAGTCTCGAAGCTCGTTTTCCGAGGTTCGATGTATTGAATTCCGAGGTTCGGATTTATCTTCATTTTCGGACTTCAGGATAGCCATAATTTCCACAGATGAGAACGGATGCTTGTACCCTTCTAGGACATAGCCCAACTTAAATAGGTCCAGTTGTATCTTTATAAGGTTTACTCGGTACTGAAAGGTTTTATCCCACTTTTCATCAGGATTACGACGCCGTGACAACCATCCTTGGTCCACTAAGTAACTGATATGAGTGCGCATGGCGGTTTCCTTTAAGCAAAGCATGGTTTCATCAGCGAGTTCTGTAGCCTTTTTATAAATCCAACCATTTGTTAGGTTTATATGGATCTCATGACCGTACTGTTCGGCACGGGCGGTTTCCTCCATAATGAACTGATCAAAGTCTCTAATACGTTCGCTCCAGTATATGAACTGCTGGAGGAGTACGGCTTTTATGAAATCTCCAGTTAGGGCGACTAATTCTTCCTTTATCACAGCGCGTTTAAGTTTATCTGGATTTTTTGACATTAAAAAAACCTCTTTCCAACATTTTTGACACAGCAATGCTAGACAAGAGGATTGCATTTGTAATGCATTTTTGATAAACTCATTTTAAACGAGCGTTAGAAACTCGTTATGAAAAAAGTTTATCAAAAAATGTTTCTTGTCTGGGCCCCTTGTAAGTGTTCGGTCGCCAAACTAAAGCACTTATCAAGGGGTTTTGCATGTCATTTTTTATTTAATCATTCATGCCTCAACGGATTTAACATCCGTTGGGGCACTTTATTTTGCTCTAATTTACCAATATTCGACTATGATATTGGCTTTTCCTGCTTCATGATGAAATTAGTGATAGTGAAAATTAAAGTTAAGAGAGCCTGGGCGCTGCGTCTTCTTAAAAATACCTCTCAGGGATAAACTTCTGCAGCGCTTTCTCTACTACTTCGGACTTCTCCAGTCCTTCTTCGTAGGCGTACAAATGTAATGCCTTCAGCGTTGCACTGGTCAGATGGACGCTGGCTTGCTTGCGAGCTGGCTTTTTGTCATCTTTTTTGCGTTTGTCTTTTTGTGGTTTGGGGAGAGTCACGGTACCATGGTACCCATTGTCCTCAGTACTCGAAACCTTGGATACCGAAGTACCCTGAAATTCTAGTTGTTCAGTACTCAAGTTCTTGTGTGTCCCAGTATTTAAATTCTCAAGTACTTGAGTACCTTGATTGTTAGATACTTCGATATTAGAGTGTCTCAGTATTTCGGTACCGTGATTTCCTGATGGTTCGGTATTATGGTGGGTAAGTTCTTCGCTATTATGGTTCTCAGGTACTTGAGTACTTGAATTATGTAGTTCTTTTGGTACTGTGGTATTTTGGTTATATGATGCCTCAATCATTGGAATCTCAAGTACTTGAGTGTTTGAGAATTCAGATTCTATGGTATTAGAGTTCTCTAGAATCGTAGTATTGGAGTTGCTTAATTCTTCAGTTCCTTGATTGTTCAATTCTTCAGTATCGTAGTTCTCAGGTACTTGGGTACTTATATTTTCTTCGTCATTGGTTTGACGAGTAGGGGAGGGAAGTCCGAAAAGTCCCTTCTCCGGGATCTTTAGCTTTGCACTCATAGCTCAAACATCTCCTCAACAAGTCTCTTGTAATCCTGCATTGAGTCATCACGCCGGTAATGTATAACTGCCGGCTGTCCGATCATTGGGGCTTCTCCATAGCGTACAGAACGGGCAATGGTCGTATCAAAAACCTTTATTCCAGCTTGAGTAAAGAAACGACGAGCTTCCTGAAGAACCACGCTACTAAGATTAGTTCTGGCATTAAACATTGTGGCTACAATACCTTTAATTTTTAAATCCGGATTGTAGTTCTCGCGGACATTATCAATACTCTTAAGTAACTTGTTGACACCACTCGTAGCGAGATATTCGCATTGGAGTGGGATTAACACTTCGTCTGCAGCTGCCAAACCATTCACCGTAAGCAAAGAAAGACTGGGCGGAAGATCAATCAGTACATATTCGTATTTGTCATTAATTTCTTTAAGGATGTCTCTTAAGACATGGGCAGGGTTCTTAAAAACTTCGGGATTTTGCAAAATCAATAAGTCCAGCTGGCTCAAGTCATCATTGGCCGGAATTATATCCACCCCAAATTTAGTTTTAATGATTATGTCCTTAATATTTGCTTGGTCAGTGAAAACATTATAAATATTTTTATCCAGGCTATCCGGGTCAATACCAAGGCAAATGGAAGCGTTCCCTTGAGGGTCAAAGTCTACGATTGCTACTTTTTTCCCTTTTGAAGCTAAGACTGTTGCTACATTGACCACGGTAGTGGTTTTCCCTACTCCGCCCTTTTGCAGGGCGACGGCTATGACTTGTCCCATTCAATTCTCCCCCTTAGGGTCGACGCAAGGTGCAACTACCCTTTTTCTTATTGTTTGGCGATGAATTTTAATGAATCACGACTTAATGTCAGCTGGTAAATTGAGCTCATTCATCCCTTTAAAGATCGTCTATGATTTCATCATTTGGCCTTTGTTCTAAATATTCCTTCATAACTCTTTCTATCAAAACACTTAATGAAACATCTTCCTCAAGGGCTTTAAATTTTAAAGTCTTTATGGTGTCTTCCTCCATATACAGAGTTACCTTCTTTTTCACAACATCGCCCCTTCCGTAACTATATTATTACATGACGTCATTATTAATGCAATAAACATAACGATCAAGACACTATGTTGACTATGACGTCATGACGTGATACATTTGATGTAACGAGTAATAATTTTGTTTAATTATTGTTTTGGCAACGAAAATACTCATAAGAAGTAGTAAAAATTTATCGAAGGAGGCTAATTAAGGATGTTGTTAAGACTTTTTCTTAAGCTGCTTGTAAAACCAATCACCTCGGCCCAACGTAAGGCGCAGAACTGGAGCCGCTATTTCAGTGGCCAGGTAGAAATTTAAGTCTAGGAAAGAGAGGGAGATTATTTTGAAAACTCAGGAAGAACTTCAACGTGAGGTAATCGATCAGGGTGACGCTATAGGGAGCGCGTTAGATAAACTTAAAAAGGCCAACATGATATTAAGTGATTGGACGCAGGAATACGGATTCATTCACCAACCCGATCCAAGAAAAGCTATGGAATCTGAAGCATTCAAGTCTGAGGAAGGATATGGGGAGGCAGTGGACTCTAGAAAATGGTTTCATGAATATAACCGTATCTATCAATTCATTGATATTGTGTATGATTATGTTTATGAGAGTAAAAAGATACTGGAAAAAGCGTTAGGTTAACCTACCGACACCGCTGGGGGTAAGTTTTTGTCGGAGTCCGACAAAAAGGTGAACAGGAAGACCCGGGATGGAATTTTGTACGGAGTCCATACAAAAAGCGCACCGCTGCACCTTTTGAAAAGGAACCTCGGTGCAGCGGTGCACCTAGGTTAAAATAAGGAGGATCTTAGAGTTATCTACTTTTAATCGAAAGGAGGATATTGCATATACCTACTGGTTTACCTGAAGGAGTAATCCCGGCCATGACTCTTAAGATTGGTAATGGAACGGTCTATATCATTGCTCCGACAGATCAATCACCGGAGCGGATTGCCAAGGTTAAGGCCGATATCGAAAGAGCCTGTCAACCAATTTTCATGGAAATCTTAGAGCGAGAAGCGGCGAATAGGTCAAATCTACCTTGTGAACAAGTTTAAAGATGAGCGAGCGTTGGTTTCTGTTTAAGCAGAAACTTGTATAGAAAGGAGCGCGACCATGAATATAATTCTATTTTTTGAAACCCTAGCTAAAATTATCGGAGAACGCGAAGGTGTGGATATTACGGTAATATCGGTTTCTGCTAAAGTGCCTAAATAAGCCTAGTACACCATTCCATAAATTCTTTCCAACAACTTATCTTGAGACTACCATAAAGTGAGATTATTTGTTGTTTTATTTGCTTTTAAAAGTTTTAGTGGCTTTTTTTCACTGGTTCCTTTACAATGGTTGTAGTTAGGTAAAGGAGCCAGCGATTACATGGATTTTGCATCACTATCTGTTCGCCCCATCTATGCGAGTGAACGCGAATTGTGGGATGAGCTTATGAACAAGCACCACTATCTTGGGTTTCGTAAGCTTGTGGGTGAGTCCATTCGTTATATAGTTCTCCTCCAAGGAAAGACAGTTGCCTTACTTGGGTGGAGCAGTGCCGCCTATAAAAGCTACCACCGCGACCAATGGATTGGCTGGTCGGAGGAAAGGCGCCATCAGCGCCTCAATTTTGTTGCCAATAATTCAAGGTTCCTTATTCTTCCTCATATCCAGATCAAAAACCTGGCATCAAAAATCTTATCCCTTAATGTGAAGCGATTGTCGGCTGATTGGCAGAACGTTTACGGCCATCCTATTGTTTTAGCCGAGACGTTTATTGATCATCACCGTTTTTCCGGTGCTTGCTATCGGGCAGCCGGTTGGGTGATTTTGGGGCAGACCCGTGGATTCGGACGAAATGCAGGGCGTTATTTCGAGCATGGACTAGCGAAAACCATCCTGATTAAGCCTCTGCATATGGACGTGCCGCAACTTCTTTCATCTCCTTTCCTGTCACCCGTCTTAAGTCCGAAAGCGTTAATCGATCTGAATCATCTGGATATTTTTGGAACAAAAGGGCTTCTCGCCTATCTGGCTGAGCTTAGCGATTCTCGGATGGCGCGGGGCATTCGTTATTCGCATCTTTCCATTCTGGCGATCGGCCTTTGTGCCTGGTTTGCCGGTGCGCATAGTATTGGACAAATGGCCAAGTGGGCTGCACAACTCCCCCAACCGGTATTGAAGTCATTTGGCTGCCGAGTCGATCATAAACGGAAATGTTATATGGCTCCGACGGATGAAACACTACGCCGTATTTATCACCTGACCGACGGAGAGGAACTGGATCAAATCCTCAAACGCTGGTTGACTGCCACTTGCCAACAGCCTTGCTTGAATCGGGATACGCGTAAAACTATTAAACACCTGCTGAATCGCCAGGAATACCGTTTGTCTGTTTGGATCGCCAAACAATGTGACCGATATGCCCGCAAGCGGGCTGCCCTGGGGGATGTACAACCATGAAACAGCTTACCCCCCAACTCTGTCTGAATGCCAAACAGCAAGAAGATTTACAAAAAATTATTCGCAGCGTCAAAGTCGAAGTTCGGATGCAATTTCGTGCTTCCATTCTATGGAGATTGGCCATGGAAAAGCAGACTGAAAATCAGGTTGCCCGAGAATTGGGAACAACGGTCAAGACGGTGCGCAAATGGCGAAATCGCTATATTAAGCATGGGCTTAAAGGATTGGAAGATTTACCACGCTCCGGTGCTCCCGCAAAATTTGATGTCTGTCAGCGTTGCGAAGTCATCGCCATTGCTTGTGACCAACCGGAAAACTACGGGTTTCCCGAATCAGCAACTTGGTCCCTTGACCGGTTGACTCAAGTTGTTCAGAATGAAGTTGAAGGGGCAATGATGAGTCGTTCCAGCGTATTTCGAACACTCAACGAGAACGAACTCAAACCGCACAAATTACGCATGTGGCTACATAGTAAGGATCCTAAATTCAAAGAGAAGGTGAACGATATTGTTTCACTTTATAACGATCCGCCAAAAGATGCCGTTGTATTATCGATCGATGAAAAAACCGGCATGCAAGCGTTAGAACGGAAATATGAAACCCATCTTCCGCGACCGGGAAAATCCGGACGTTATGAGTATGAATATATCCGCCATGGTACCCAGTCTTTAATTGCCAGCTTTGAGACTCAAACCGGCGAGGTCTATGGGGAATGTGGATCGACCCGTAAAGCTGAGGATTTGGAACGTTTTATGGAAAACATCGCCCAAAAATACAAAGACTATCGTAAAATTATTGTCATCTGGGATAATCTTAATATTCATCATGATGGTCCAAGCAGTCGCTGGAGCACCTTTAATGAAAGGCATAACAATAAATTTGAACTTCATTACACTCCCCTGCATGCCTCATGGGTTAATCAAGTAGAAATCTTCTTTTCTATAATTCAGAAACGTTGTCTGAAGTGGGCCAGTTTTAGCTCCACCGAAGAATTACAAGAGAAAGTCATGACCTTTATCCAACGTTGGAATGAAAAAGACGGTCATCCGTTCAATTGGACATTCCGAGGCTATCCGATGCAAAGCAAAGAAAAGGTGGCTGCATAAAGTGACTGACATATTCCTGGAAACAGATCAATCTACTATAGAAAACGAGTTGCACAAAAAAGGCTTTTACCATTTAAGTGTGCGTATCCATGGTAAGAATTTGGTTATTTATTCTGAAGAAGAAGGAGAGAAGATCAACCGGGCCAGGCTTACACGGATTAACTCCCAAACATATCAAATAGGTATAGCCGACCATCGCGGTAAGTGGGAACGGACTCCCTTTTTAGGTACACTATCGGAGATGCTTACCATGCTAACAGAGCAAATTTCCTTTGCTTTAGCCAAGTGGTAAACCAGAAGATGAGGAAAGAACTTCTGAAATACTGTACTAGTTAGTGAAAAACCGGCCAACTAAATTTAGGAGAGGATTTTAAATGAACGTTCGCATTGAAGTTTGGCTCGGCCATGAAATCAGATTCATTTTGAAAGAAATTGAAGGACTGCTGCCAAAGGACAAGGGACATTTAATCATGGAATTGGATTCCGAACAAGCCTCATTG
>Ga0326727_10006625_pt1 | contig 31520 bp, 21 predicted proteins | sample MB2enrmetagenome_FD_207643 | JGI IMG/M metagenome (GOLD analysis project Ga0326727, IMG submission 207643) | Lab enriched peat soil microbial communities from McLean, Ithaca, NY, United States - MB29MY | ecosystem: Environmental > Terrestrial > Soil > Wetlands > Peat | place: USA: New York...
TCTGAGCGTGTCGGTCTTCGAGAAATCCCAGCTTATATGCGCCTTCGGAGAAAAAATCGACGAGAACGGGAATAACTCTACGGCAAACCTACAGATTTCATTCGACTTCTAACCGGACACTACTGTGAAGGAATACCAAATCAGTGCCGAAGTATCTGGACCATCCAACGACTTAACGCACAATCCGATTCCAGTGTACGCATGCAGGTTGGACGCCTGGGCACCAAGCTAATTGAGTATTACGACTTGCTCGCTGTCCACAACCCGATTCTTATTATTGATCCGGCCCAGAAGGTTTGCATCGTGCGATCCCACCTTAGGGAAAAAAACAAAGGCGTCGCGAGGGGGCACCCAGTCCTTGTTGCGCTTCATAAGAGCCGGATCAGTAATGTATCGAAGGGAAACATGCTCTTTCGTTCGAGAGAAGGACCATCGTTCCACGGTTGACGGGTTAGAGTCCCGCTTTTCAGATTGGTTTGCCAAGCGGGCGTTGCAGGCCGTAAGTGCGAGTTTGGCAAGGGATTGGATGGAGCGGTAGCGAGGCCGGGGAGGATGCGACCAGGTCTCGCCGGATGGGATATTAAGCCAACGGAGGCTTTCTACAACCAGAAGATGGCCTCGATCTTCGACCGACTGCATTGCTGTCTGGATGCGGCCCGTGCTCTCTTCCGATCGCGACCGAGCGCACCGTCTGCCTCGCATCGTAGTGGTATGTATTCTGATCAAAAATCAGCGCATTCTCAAGCTTGTTACAGACACAATCGCGCCCAATGTCCCCTACGGAGAACTTTCAGACGACATTCACATAAACAGATTTTCTATAATATATGTATTATGTTCTTCTGTATCCCATTATCATGAGGTGGAGATGCCACAAGTTCGGCCTTTTCAGCAGTCCCTCTTCCCGGAGTTGTCCGGCACGTCCCAGGAATCCGAATCCTTCGCTACACTGAACCAGGAGGCAAAACGTGGCTCTCAACAGCGCAAACATGACTCTCCCCGGCAATCCCAACTCCATTTCGGAGCTGATGAAACTCCCAGCCTTCGAGAACCTGCTCGCCAAAGTGGAGACGAGCTTCTACCGAAACCGCCCGGAGGAAGCGGCAGAGCTGGAATTGGAGGGAACGATTCGAGTCACGCTTCAGGAGCGGGCGGCACAGGCGTGGGCGATCCTCGCGAAGGCGCGTTCGATGGGCCTCCCGCTGAACCAAGCGGAGGAGTTGGCAGCCGAACTTATTTACCCGCCGCTGGAATCAGACGACATCTGACGCTTGAAAGCGACGCGAAAGCCCCGGAGCTGGACTTTGGTATTGATCCAAACAACACCGCTCAGGCCGTGCCAGCCAAGCCAATTCTCCCTTCCGATCCGCATCGGAACAGCCGGAATTTCCGCCTCAGCAACGACGTAGCCATTCATTTCGCCGAAGGCAGACCAAAGGCGCGTATACAGCACAACCTCGATATCCTTGAGATGCTCAAGAACATCCAGGGCGAGCATCGCACCGCGACTCCCGCCGAACAGAATCAGATTGCGCAGTACATTGACTTCGGCGGATTGCGCGAATTGTGGGATCAAGGCTATCGCTACTACGAGGAACGCAACCGTCTTGCCGAGATCCTCACAGAGGATGAAATCGATGCGATCAAGGAAACCTCCCTCAATACCCACTACACAGCCATTGAGATCGTAGACCGGATGTGGAAAGCGGCAAGCCGGCTCGGGTTCGCCGGTGGGCGAATCCTCGAACCGGGCATGGGAGTTGGCAACTTCTTCTCCCGGATTCCAGGCCAGTTCCTCCACGAATCCGAACTCTACGGAGTCGAAAAGAACCCACTTAGCGGAGCACTTGCTTCCCTGCTCTACCCGGACGCCAAGGTTCTGGTCCAGCCCTTTGAAGACACCCGGCTGCCGAACAACTCCTTCGACCTGATCATTGGCAATCCTCCCTTCGCAGACATCAAGATTGCCGATCCCGAGTATTCGGACCCCAGACTCTCGCTCCACAACTATTTCCTCGTCAAGTCGCTCGACAAGCTCAAACCTGGCGGGATCGCCATCTGCATCAGCTCACACTACACACTCGATTCCCTCGACGTTCGGCCGCGGCGAGCACTCGCCGCGAGGGCAGATCTGATTGCGGCGATTCGGCTTCCCGATGACGCATTTCAGAACAACGCCAACACCTCGGTTACCACCGACATTCTGTTTTTCCGCAAGCGGCTTCCCAGCGAGCCCCAGCTGGAACACCCGGTCTGGATCGACAGCGTGCCGCACGTGGTTCCGGGCTATGGCGACCCGGCGTCGGTCAACTACAACGCCTACTTCGATGAGCATCCTGAGATGGTTCTCGGAGTTCACTGCGCGGAAAGCCGCATGTATGGGCGGAAAGACTACACGCTTAAACCCTTTGAAGGCGACACAAGCCTCGTCGAGCAGCTTCAAAAGGCTATCGAAACCCTTCCAGAGAATGTCGTCACACCCTATGACCCGCCTCTGTCGCAGGGTTCACGAACCAATCGAAGCGCCCCAGCGCTCGTTCCGGCACCGAATACCATCAAGAATCATTCGTACTTTCTCGATGAAGGCACCGTTTGGTTCAACGACAACGGCGCCAGGACTCCCCTTCCACGCGCATTGTCGAGCGGGCGCATTCTCTACCAACTGAAATCACTCATTGCTCTACGGGACACGTTAAAGGAAGTGATCCGGCTTCAGCTCCAGCCCTCGGATGAAGGCCAGCTTGCTGAGTGCCAAAAGCTGCTTCTACAGCACTATGAGAGCTATCGAGCAAACTTTGGTCCGCTCAATAATATCGGCACAGCCAGGCTCTTCGAAGACGATCCAGAATATCCACTCCTTACGGCGCTCGAAAATATCGACCCAGAGACTTCTAGCGTCTCACTCGCCGACATCTTTACCAAGCGTACGATCCGGCCGTACGAACCGCTGCGGGAGCTTCCAAGCGATCCAAAAGCCGCCATGCTGCAGGTGCTGGCCGAGTGCGGCCGCTTAGACATTTGCCTAATGTCCCGTCACCTCGGCAAACCTGAGACAGAAGTTATAGCTCAGCTCGTTACCGCCGACCTAATCTACAGAGAGCCAAACTCTCAGCAATACCAGACCGCAGATGAGTACCTCTCCGGAAACGTGCGGCAGAAATTGAAGGACGCCCAGGGAGCCACCCTCCTCGACCTCTCCTATGAACGTAACGTCACCGCGCTTCTAGCCGTCCAACCAGAGATCGTCCCCTTCATCGACATCGATGTGCGTCTCGGACAGACCTGGGTGCCAACCGAGGTATACGCTCAATTCCTCAACCGGCACATGGCCGAGCAACGCCCGGTGTCCGGTGATCGCGCCCCTTCCATCACAAGAGACTACAACGGCCGCTGGAGTGTGGACTTACCCTCCTGCTACAACACGTTCGAGCTGACACACAAGTGGTCCGGAGGTGGACTGTCAGGACACAAACTCCTCGAATACGGTCTCAACCTCCAGGAACCAACCATCTATCAGAATAATGCCGATGGCAAGCCGGTTATCGACACGGTGCGAACCATCGCTGCGCGCGCCCGGCTACGCGAAATCAAGGAGGCCTTTTCGACGTGGATCAAAGACGATCGGCAGGCCGACCTTCATCCACAAATTGAGCACATCTACAACGAGACCTTCAACGCCACGCGTCTCCGGGTCTATGACGGTGGCCACCTGACGTTCCCAGGATTGAATCCGACCATCGTTCCGCGGCCATACCAGATGCGGGGTGCCTGGCGTGTCATGGTCGAAGGCCGTGCCCTCCTCGACCACTTCGTCGGTTCAGGGAAATCCCTCTCCGTGATTATTGCCGGCATGGAATCGCGCAGGATTGGGATCTCTCGCAAAAACCTCTATGTCGTCCCTAACAACATGATTCAACAATGGCGTGAAGAATTCAAGAAAGCCTACCCTTCCGCCAATGTCCTGGCCGTGACCGAACGAGACTTCGATTCGCCACTCAGCCGGAAGCGCCTCTTCAGCCGTGTCGCCACCAACGAGTGGGACGCTGTCATCGTCCCCCATTCACAGTTCGACATGCTCCCCATCTCGCCCGAGCGGGAAGCGAAGACTGTCACCGCTCAAATCCAAGAGATGAAAGACCTGTTGCGCGAGGGCGGTGAAATCAATCGCCCCAAGACCAGAGCGGAGAAACGCACCACGCGCCAGATCGAGAACAAGATTCAGAAATACAAAGAGAAGCTGAAGGAGCTCTCTCAGGGACGAAAGGACGACACCATTTACTTCGACGATTTGGGTGTCGATCGCCTCTTCGTCGATGAGGCCCACGTCTACAAGGCTCTGGCCATCGTTACGAAAATGGGGAACATCGCTGGTATCAGCAACCGCGAATCCCAACGTGCGCAGCGTATCCTCGCCAAAATCGAGTTTATGCAGGAAACGCACAACGGCGCCGGGGTCATCTTCACTACCGCAACACCGATTACAAACACACTCGGCGAACAGTTTGTGATGACACGCTACCTTGCCCGCGACATCCTCGCTAAGTGCAACATCCACAACTTCGACGACTGGGCAGCGAACTTCGCTGAACCGGTCACGCGAATGGAGTACGCCACAGATGGCGTCACCATCAAGCCGAAGACCGCTCTGGCGAACTACGTCAACGTCCCAGAACTCCAGTCCATCTGGTCACAGTTTGCCGACGTAATGATGCAGGACGAGGCCGAGGAAGCAGGCTACATCGCACTGCCAAAGGCCGTCCGCAAAGACCTGCTTGTCAAGGTGACTCCAGCCCAGGAGCCCCTGCTCCAATGCATTGCCGAGCGGGGCGAACTGCTGAGCCTTCCGATGAGCGATCCGAACCGACCCGACCCAACAGTAGACAACTGGCTCAAGCTCGACTCCGACGCCTGCGCCATCTCGCTCGACGCACGCCTCTACGATCCAACCTGCCCGGATGATCCCGACAGTAAAGCCAACACTGCTGTACGCACGGCGCTCGATGTCTTGCATCGAACGGAAGCCGAACGCGGAACCGTAATCATATTTGCCGACCGCTACCAGCGCGGCGACTTCAATCTCTTCGAAGACATCAGGAGCAAGCTCATTGCGGCTGGCGTTCCCCGAGAGCAGGTTGCCATCGTCCACGACTACAAGAAGGGTAAGGAATTCTTCGGGCTTCAACAAGCAATGCGCGCCGGCCGTGTCCGCGTCCTACTCGGAACCACGGAGAAATGTGGTATAGGCGTCAACATTCAGACGCGCCTCAAGGCGCTGATCGACCTCGATCTCCCGCAGCGGCCAGACCAGTTAGAGCAACGCCACGGTCGAATGCGCCGTTCCGGCAACATCTTCTCCGAAGTCGAGTTCTACAGGACGATTTCAGAACCACGAGACGTGTCGTCGCCAAAAGCGCACGATCTCCAACGCGCCCAGCTCCTCGAACGTAAGCAGACATTCCTGTCCCAGTTCAAATCGGGGGGAAGGATGGGCCGAAAGATCGAGGACATCGCCGGCGAGACACGGCTGAGTCCTCAGATGTTTGCTCTGGCCAAGGCGCAGGCTACTGGTAATCCTCTTGCCCTTGAAAAGATCAAGCTGGAGTACGAGATCAAGAACCTGACCTTGCTCGCCCGCTCGAACCGGCTAGACCACTACAACAATCGTCAACAACTTCTTGACGTCGAGTATCGGATCGCACATCTAAAAGACAGACTGCCTCAACTTCAGAACGCAAACCGTGTATTCAAATCGCACGAGCACCGGAACAATGAGGGCAAACTTCTGAGTCTTCAGGTTTGTTTTAACGGCCGGGAATTCTCACGGCTCAAGGATGCCAACGAATACCTGCGAACGGTCACCCTCGACAGCGCTACGCAGATCACCGTCAACGGCCTCGACATTCCCCTCGCGGTCAGCGATGCACTCATCAAAGACGAATTCGGCGCCATCACGGACATTACCGCTGTTCGCTATAACCTGGCTGGGGAATGGTTCGACGTGCCACGCTCGGAAGCCCACATGGGTCTACCCTCGGCTCAGGCCTTGCTCACGTCCGTCTTGCGCCGCGGTGGAGACCTGCCAACGAAGATCCTCGAAACAGAGGCATCCATTCAGGGAAACGAGGCAACGCTGGCCCGCCTGCACACCGCGCTCGATTACCAGAGTCCTTATGAAACGAAGCTCAAAGAGTACCAGCAGCGTCTATCGGAAATCGACGAAGAATTGCTTGGCAAGACTGAAGAGATCGAGGAGCTGGTAGATGCGGAAACAGAGGAACTCCCTTCTTCAAGAACACGCTCGGTCAATCATGAATTCGGTCGCACCCAGGAACTCGCCCAGGTGGAAACTGATGATGAACGGTCCGCAGACCAGCCAGTTATCGATGATTCCTCCTTGGGGAACCCCGAAATTCCCGTGACAGAGGCCCTGCGGTTCAAGCTGAGGCAGCCAACCGATCTAGGGCGCTGAAGAACATCGCGCAACCTTGCTCGGCATTCAGTCGATTGCTGATCCACGCCCGCAACATGGAAGTCTCTCATGCCAGCTTGAGCGAGACGGCCACGCCTTTCTCCCATTCCCGAAGCATACGCTCGCCAATATCTACGAAATCCGGATTTTCCTTCATGTGAGTACGCACTTCCGCTGCGGTGCTGCGGAGCGCTTCCGCGATGCGCTCCAGAATGTCCCTTACCTGTGACGGTGTGCCCCCACAACGCGCTTCACCAAGCCGTTGGAGTTCCTTGGCGACCGGCCAGTGGGTGCTCCCGTTCAGCGTCAAAGCCATACTGTCCCTGGGCAGGTAAACAGTGGTCGTCACAAGGTCGTAGACCGGAGCCAGGCGTGCTTCGCCGAGCACATCGTCATAAACGATCCCGAAGTTCTTCAAATGCGCGTCTCCGTTGCGCAGAGCGCAGTTGAGCGCGATGAGCGCGAAGAGTTTTTCAAGATCGCCGTAAACATGTGGCGAGTTCGCAAACTGCTGGAAGCGTTTGATGATCGAAGTTTCGTAACTTCCGCTGTATTTCTGATCGGTACGTTTAGCATTGAGGACGCAGAAATCCTCAAACCCGCGATATGTGCCGCCAAAGCGAAGGTCGAATCGATCAATCACCAGTGCACCAGCATCCTCAGCGAGCCGGAAGCGGGGCACGTCAAGTCCGCATTTCTCGGCAACCTTCAGGCAGAAATACTCGTTCGCCGCCAGTTGCGGGTATTCGTTCGGTTCCCAGAATTTCACGATATGCGTCGCGCCCCGATAGCTTTGCGACAACCGCGCGTCTTTCTTATGCTCGGTGAAGGCATTTTCATCACGGACAAGCACCTTGGGCTGGACGCCGCTGATGCCAGAGAAAGATGCGAAGCGTTCTATAAGGTAGCGGAACAGGTCGCCGCCGCGCCGCCGTGCCAGGATCTCATCGACGGACTGGAAGGGGACATCCTCCTCCAGCTTTTCTTTCTGTCCGGTGTAGCGGATGCGGCCCACCTGGGAGCGGCCCACGATAGCCAGCAGATCGATATCGTCGAACGTACCGGTGGCTTTCGCAAAAGCTAGTCGTAGCCGCTCCCGCAGCACGCCCTCTGGAAGATTCATCTCAAAGATGGGGGCAAGACCAAAACGGACGTCCCAGGACGAAAGGCGCACCGGCATCGTAACGGAGACCGCACGCTCGCCGATGGTTTCGGGCAAGTGCAGAAAGGTGCTGCCGCGATCGCCTGAGCGGTCGAGCAGTCCCGACTCAGTGCCGTCGGTCCAGACTTTGATCATCGCGATCCTCTTCCATGAGTTCTTCCAGCGTGGGGCGGCGTCCGGCTGCTGTTTCGATCTTCAGCTCCAATCCGAGCGCCGATAGGAGTCTGACAATCTTGGAGAAACCCAGTTCTCCGATACGGCCATTCTCCAGCGCATCGAGCGTAGAATGCCCAACTTGTGCTTGCTTTGCGAGTACGGCTTGGCTGAAGCCTAGCGCTTTACGCTTAACCGCGATCTGTTCACCTACAGAAGTCAACGTCACCATGTACCTAATATACAACGTATAAACACAAAATAAAATAAAATTACATCGTATACAAAGTAAATTGTATCTTCGGCTACACGATTTGATGTAAGTTGCCGCTCTTCGAGCATTTCCATGAAATGAGAACCGAAATCTTGACCACCGAACAGGTGCTTCGTCGAAAGCTGCGCAGTATCTCTCCTATTCGAGGGCGCGACAACCTCCGGCGAACGTGACGCCGCAGTGGCACTCTACCGTATCCGGCGCGCTGAACGCAGCGAAAGAGTTGTAACCCGCGGTCGCGACCAGTTTCCGCTTGCCTGATCGCTGGAGCCGCCGTCTCTACCTTGCGCTTGGCCGGCGCTAGGGGCTCAAGCCATACCGCTACCCGCGCCAACGCCACTCGACCGTGGTTCTACGAGTTCCCATGCCGTTCATCAACGAAACTTTGTGGCCAGAGTATCTTGAGATTTCGTAAGCGCTCGACAACAATTCCAACGAAGCCATCGAGCGGATCATCTGCGAAGAAGTCTTCAGCGACGCAGCGGAGGTGGAAGAGCGAAATGAGACTCCTCTGAAGCAGACGCCGATGATCGAATTCACACTGATCACATAGGACTGAGACGACGCAGCCCCCTTCCTGTACCGACGGCTTCCTATCAGGGGCGCGAGGTTAATCGCCTACTGGCTTAAACCGCCTTTCCTCAATAGTAGGCATCGGGCCAACGCGCCAGCACAGAAACCAGGGAAATTTGGTGGCTGTAGTGGTGGCTGTTTGTTGCGTACTTTTCAGCAATTTTCTGCGACACAATGCAAACCTTGGGTGTCGCATATCTGTTGTATTTAAATAAGATATGCCACGATTTACATCAGATTGCAGCACTCTGCAAGAAGCCCAAATTCTGACTCGAAATCAGACATAGTCGCAAGGCTATCGGGAGTTCGAATCTCCCCCTCTCCGCCATAAGATTCGTAGAATCAGCAGCAGGGGCCTATCATGGGCCCCTGTTCTTTTTGGCAGGAAGCTTGCCTTTTATGAGAGATATGCACCTGAAGGCACGGAGCGGCGCCGAAATATAAACCCAACTGACCATGGAACCGCCAAGGGAAAGGCCAAACCGGTCAAGGCCGGTTCTGGTTGAAGTTGCGCCTCGCAGTACCCTCTGGCCGTGGGTAAACCTTGTCGATCATCGCCAGGGTGACAACGCGCCGACCGTTGTAAGGCGGTGCCGCGTTTGCAAGATCCTTCGGGGGTTTGTAAGGAAAAGTAAGGTACTTTATAGACTCTAGAGAAAACAGACTCTGCCTGTATTGTCTTGATTAGCTTAGTTGTTTAAAATCAGCTACTTGCAGAAATCGATGGCGGAGAGAGTGGGATTCGAACCCACGTTAGAGTTACCCCTAAACACGCTTTCCAAGCGTGCGCCTTCAACCACTCGGCCATCTCTCCAATTTTCTGCCAACTCATTGAATTTAACACATGGGGGGCTGTCCTGGCGCGTCGCGGGCAGGGAACCGACCGCGGTGCGGGACGCGGCGAATGAAACCGTTTACGCCAGTGCGCGCCGTCGTATATATTTCGTCATGTCCGTACCTTGCGGTCCTCTCGCAATGGATCAATCTACTGGAAAAGTGAGAATTTATGCCTGGTTTGTCACGCCGTAATCTGCTTTGTTCAGGACTTGCCCTGTCCGCGTCTTCGCTCGTTGCCCGCACCGCCTGGGGGCGCGCGGCCATGCTGGCAGCCGGGAATGCGGGCGGAGAATTCCTGCCTGCTTTGGGCGCATTGGCGCCGCGCCAGCAACTGCTTTTCGACTTTGACTGGAAGTTCCAGTTCGGGCACGGCTCGGATCCGGCTCGCGATCTGGGCTTTGGCTCCAAGCAGGAAGAGTTTGCCAAGACCGGCGATTTCGCGTTTGCCAAGGTTGGGTACGACGATGCCAAGTGGCGGAAGCTGAATCTGCCGCACGACTGGGCCGTGGAACTGCCGTTCGTCTGGGACGAGTCGCTGCAATCGCATGGCTTCAAGCCGCTGGGCAGAAAGTATCCCGAGACCAGCGTGGGCTGGTACCGGCGGGAGTTCGATATTCCGGCCAGCGACGCCGGAAAGCGGATCGTGCTCGAATTCGACGGCGCATTTCGCGATGTTCTGGTGTTCGTGAACGGCACTCAGGTAGGCCGCAGCTCCAGCGGTTATGCTCCGTTCAGCTGCGACATTACCGACGAAGTATTTGTCGGTGGGAAGAATTGCGTGACGCTGCGCGTGGATGCGAGCCTGGGCGAAGGCTGGTTCTACGAGGGCGCGGGCATCTACCGGCATGTGTGGATGAACAAGACCGATGCGCTGCATCTGGGCAAGTGGGAGAGCTGGGTGCGGACGCCGGAGGTCGCGGCGAACTCAGCCAAATTGGAACTTGGCACGGTCGTGGTGAACGAAGGCGCGCAGGCAGAGACGGCGCGTGTGCGGTGGGAGATTCGTAACGCTGCGGGCAAGACGGTGGCAAAGGCCGAAGCGCCGGCGCAGCAGGTCGGCGCGGATGGATCGGTGAGCTTCACGGCGTCGGCGGCGATTCAGAAGCCGGCCTTGTGGTCTGTGGATGAGCCGAATCTGTACACCGCGGTGGTGACGGTTGAAGTGGATGGCAAGGCGCGCGATGCCGAGCAGGTGAGCTTCGGTGTGCGCACGGTGCGCTTTGACGCGGACAAGGGATTCTTCCTGAATGGGCAGCCGCTGAAGATTCTGGGCACCTGCAATCATCAGGATCACGCAGGCGTAGGCGCTGCAATGCCTGACCGGCTGCAGTGGTTCCGGCTGGCCGTGCTGAAGGAGATGGGCTCGAACGCGGTGCGGACTTCGCACAACATGCCCACTCCCGAGTGGGTGGATGGATGCGACCGCATGGGCATGATGATGATGTGCGAGACGCGCCGGATGACTTCAAGCGAAGAAGGCATGGCGCAGCTCGAACTGATGATCAAGCGTTATCGCAACTCGCCGTCGATCATTCTCTGGTCCATTGGCAACGAAGAATGGCATCTGCAGGGCGACCAGGCCGAACTCGGCGTTAAAGTGGCAGCCACGATGGTGCGCCGCTGTCACGAACTCGATCCGACGCGCGTGGTGTCGGCAGCGGTGAACGGCGACAATTCGAAGGGCGTCTCCGACTCGCTGGACATTATCGGCTTCAACTACAACCTGAAGTTCCCGGACGAGTTCCACAAGAAGCATCCCAAATTGCCGGTGTACGGGTCGGAGACGGCGAGCACGGTTTCAACGCGCGGCGAGTACCACACCGACAAGCTGCGCAATGTGGTTAGCGCGTATGACGGAAACGTTCCACCGTGGGCAAACGGCACCGAGGAGTGGGTGACCTTCTACGGAACGCGCGAGTGGCTGGCAGGCGGGTTTGCCTGGACGGGCTTCGACTATCGCGGCGAACCGACACCTTACAAGTGGCCCTCGATCAACTCGCAGTTCGGGATTGTGGACACGTGCGGATTTCCGAAGGATGCCTTCTACTATTACAAGGCGTGGTGGGGCAAGGAGCCAGTGCTGCACCTGTTCCCGCACTGGAACTTTGTAGGCAAGGAAGGCGAGGAGATTCCAGTCTGGGTGTATTCGAATCTGGATGAAGTGGAGTTGCTCGTGAATGGCGCGAGCCTTGGCCGCAAGAAGGTGGCGCGATTCGGCCATCTGGAATGGAAGGCGAAGTACGTGCCCGGCACGATTGAGGCGCGTGGCTGGAAGGATGGCAAGCTCGTCCTGACGGAAAAGCGCGAGACGACAGGCCCGGTTGCGGCCATCCGGCTTACGGCTGACCGCACCGAGATCGATGCCGACGGCGAGGACGTGGCATTGATCAAGGTGGAGGCAATCGATAAGGAAGGGCGTGCCGTTCCGACCGCCGACAATACGATTGGCTTCAAGGTGAGCGGAGCCGGCGCGCTGATCGGCGTGGGCAATGGCGATCCGAACTGCCAGGAGAGCGACAAGGCGCCCAAACGCTCGCTCTTCAACGGACTCGCGCAGGTCATCGTTCAGTCTACGAAGCGTGCGGGAGAAATTCGCATTGAGGCAGTGAAAGAAGGTTGGGACGGACCGGAGCTTACGCCGGCGAAATTGGTGATTACGACCAAAGCTGTAACGCCTCGTTCCGCCGTCTAGGTGAAGGAAACAGTTCCGCCCCACGATACGCGCAGAAATTGCGGATGTCGTGGGGCGGATTTTTGTGCGTGCTACCGGTCATGCAAGCCCGGCGCGGCAGCTGTCGATGGGAGCTATCCGAGTAGCGCCGTTACCACGTGGTTCACGGCAAAGGCTGAGACCCATGCCAGGATCAGCATGTAGATGAACTGTATTGCAGGCCACTTCCAACTGTTGGTCTCGCGCCGGACCACGGCCATCGTCGAAGTGCACTGCATGGCGAAGGCGAAGAAGATCATTAGCGCCATGGCGCCGCCGAGCTTCAACTCGTGCTGCAGTGCGGCGTTCAAACTCAATGCCTGAGTGCTGGGATCCGCGCCGTAAAGCGTGCCCATGGTGCTCACCATCACTTCGCGCGCCAGTACGCTCGACACCAGGCCGATGCCGACTTTCCAGTCGAATCCGAGCGGGGCGATGGCCGGCTCGATGGCGTGGCCCAACTGCCCGATCAGGCTGTTGGCCAGAGCCGGAGCGGCGATCGCGCCTGAAGAGGTGTGTTCGATGGGCAGATGCGCCATCACCCAGAGCGCCATGGTGACGCACAGTATGACAGTACCCGCCTGGCGCAGAAACACACGAGCGCGGTCAACCAGGCGCATGGTCAGCGAGCGCAGCGTGGGCATCCGGTACTGCGGCAGCTCCAGGATGAACGGGGCATCGCTGGACTTGAGCACGGAACTCTTGAGGATGCGCGCTGTGGTCATGGCCGCTACAAATCCCGACAGGTAGAGCCCCAGCATCACAATCGTCCGCAGGCCTAGAACTCCATGCAGGTAAAACGTGTTGGGGATGAAGGCCGCGATCAGCATCATGTAGACAGGCAAGCGCGCCGAGCAGGTCATGAAGGGCGTCACCAAGATGGTTGCCATCCTGTCGCGCTTGTTCTCAATGGTGCGCGTGGCCATGATGGCCGGCACCGCGCAAGCATAGGCCGAGAGCAGCGGAATGAAGGCCTTGCCGTTCAGCCCTACCGTTTGCATCACGCGGTCTGCGATGAGCGCCGCGCGGGCCAGGTAGCCGGAGTCTTCCAGCACGCCGATAAACAGAAACAGCAGCAGAATTTGCGGCAGGAAGACCAGCACCGACGAGATGCCCTTCCAGGCGCCGTCCAGCACCAGCGATTGCAACCAGCCCACGGGCAGCAGAGGCCGCGCCAGTTCGCCTACGCGAGCCAGAAGATCGCCGCATACATCCGACAGCGGCTGGCCGATGGAGAAGACGACCTCGAAGACCCCAACGACCACCAGCAGAAACAGCAGCGGTCCCCAGATGCGATGCAGGAGGATGTTGTCGATCTTGCGCGAGCCTTCTTCGGAAAGCGGTGCGCGATAGCCTGTCTTGCGGCTCACTTGCGCGGCCCACTGGTGCGCGCTTGTGGCATTGCCCAGCACCGGCAGCGTCAATGGTTTCGCGGGCTCGCGCTTGGTGTGCTGGTTCAGGAACAGCGGAACCGCATCTACGCCCTCGCCGCTGACCGCGCTGATCTGCGCGACCGGAGAGCCCAACTCCCGGGCCAGCTTCAGCGTATCGATATTTCCGCCGCGCTGCTCCATCAGGTCGCTCATGTTCAGCAGCACAAGGGTCGGAATGCCCAACTCCAATACCGGCGCGGCCAGCATCAGTTGCCGCGTCAGATGCAGGGAATCCAGCACCAGCAGCACCGCGTCCGGTTTGGGCGTGCCCGGCATCTTGCCGCGCAGCACGTCGATGGAGACGCGCGCATCTTCCGAGTAGGGCGAAAGACTGTAGATGCCCGGCAGGTCGATCAGCGTCAGGTCGTCGCGGCCCACGCCGGCCATCAGGCCGAGGCGCTGTTCCACGGTGACGCCGGGAAAGTTGGCCACCTTCTGGCGGAGCCCGGTCAGGCGGTTGAAGAGTGTGGATTTGCCGGCGTTGGGCGGTCCGATCAGAACCACCGTGCGCAGTTCTCCCTCGGCCGGTGGATGGGCGGGAGGCACGAACGGTGGCGGAGTGCAGCAGTCGCTCATCGCGCGGCCTCAATGAGTTCTGGGGACAGGGCCTCTGAGGCAGCGTTTTCTGCTTCCGCGGGGCGGACGTGAATGTCGGCGGCGGTTTCGCGGCGCAGGGCGATCTCCATCCCATCGACGCCGTAGACGGTGGGATCGCCGGCCGGGGCGCGGCGCAGGGCTGTCACCAGCGCATCGGGCACAAAGCCCATGTGCATCAGGTGGTTTTGTACGCTCTCCGGCAGATTGAGGCTAACCAGAACCCCGCTCTCGCCCACTTTCAATTCGCTCAGCACTTGCACGTGCCGTACTCCAACCGGCTGCCGGAAAGGCAGCACTTTTAAATTGCGACTAATCTGGTCGCAATTAAGTATACGCCGATTGTCCTGTGGCTCGCAAACCCTGCGGAACAGAGCCTTCGCTACCTGGAATCCCATGCGCTCGCCTCCTGGAAGGAGAGAAGGAGTGGCGGGGTTCCGCCAGTCTCTCCCGTACCCCCTGGCGGGCCATCTTGCTGAATTCACAATGTCAATGTTTCGTTTGTAGCAGGCCTGTCGAGAGAAAACCGTGATTTAAATCACAAAAGCGGGGCATTCCTTCAGACTGTCTGGCCGGGCTGGTGCTACAACAGGGGCATGAAGGTTGAAGCGTTCCGGGATCTGCTGGTGCTCGATGAGCCGCCCGCTGGGTTGTCCAGTCCGCTGGCCGCGCTGTGGTGGGACGCCAAAGGCGACTGGGCTCGCGCCCACGCGCTGGTGGATGAGCTCGAAACCCGCGAGGCCATGGCCGTGCATGCGTATCTGCATCGCAAGGAGGGCGTGGAGTGGAATGCGGAGTACTGGTACAGCCGCGCCGGCTTCAGCTTTCGCAGGTCGTCTCTGGAAGCGGAGTGGGAAGCGCTCGTCGCCGGGCTCGGTTGAAGATGGAGCAGTAGCGCCCGCCCTGCCCATCGAGGATGGCAGCGCGCAGCGCATCTGCGGAGTAGAATTCCACGCGGAGAGAGGTAGAAAGAAGATCGTGATATATCGAGATTTTGGAAAAGACGGCTGGAAGGCCTCGGCGCTGGGGTTTGGCTGCATGAGGCTGCCCGTGCTGGGCGGCGAGAAGCAGCGCGGCGCAATCGACGAGCCGGAAGCAATACGGTTGATCCGCCACGCCATCGACAGCGGTGTGAACTATCTGGACACAGCATACGGTTATCACAGCGGGCAGAGCGAGGGCCTGGTGGGCAAGGCTCTGCGCGACGGCTATCGCGAGCGCGTGCACTTGGCCACCAAACTGCCGGTCTGGATGGTCAAGGGGCCCGGCGACTTCGACCGCCTTCTTGCGGAACAACTGGGCAGGCTGCAGACCGGGCACATCGACTGCTATCTGTTTCATGCGCTGAATGGGAAGTACTGGCGCGAGGTGGTCCTGCGCCACGGCCTGCTGGAAAAGGCCGCGGCCGCGCTTGCCGACGGCCGCATCCGCCAGCTTGGATTTTCCTTTCACGGAGAGTTTGCGGACTTTGCAGAGATTCTGGACGGCAGCGATCTCTGGTCGTTCTGCCAGATCCAGTACAACTACGTGAACGTGGAGGATCAGGCAGGAATGCGCGGGCTCAAACTGGCCGCCGGCAGGGGACTGGCGGTCGTCGTGATGGAGCCGCTGATGGGCGGCCGCTTGGCCGATCCTCCCGCGGAGATTCTGCGCGCGATGGAAGGCCATCCGCAGCGCCGGACCCCGGTGGAGTGGGCGCTGGACTGGCTGTGGGATCAGCCCGAAGTTTCGGTGGTGCTGAGCGGCATGAGTTCCTTCGCGCAGGTGGAAGACAATCTCCGCCTTGCCGGGCAGGCGCGCGCTCACTGCTTCAACGAGAGCGATCAAGCGCTGGTGAACGAACTGCGCGAAGGCTATCGGGCGCGCACGGTCGTCCCCTGTACGCGCTGCGGCTACTGCCTGCCGTGCCCCACGGGCGTGGACATTCCGGCGAACCTGGAGTTCTTCAACTACGCGCATGCCTTCGACGATGCGGCAGGCGCGCGCATCCGCTACAACTTCGCATTGCAGCCCAGCCAGCGCGCCAGCGAGTGCGTGCAGTGCGGAAACTGCGACGAACTGTGCCCGCAGAAGATCGCGGTTTCAGAGTGGATGCCGAAGGTGGCGGAGCTTCTGGGCTGAGTGCCGGCTGTACGCGAGAGGCTGCGCGTGAAAGCGTCTCTCGCGGCATGGCGAGGGCCACTGCGCAAGTAGATTTCGAGTTGATTCTTGTGGTGCCGTAATGCGGAAAGCATTTCGTAGTGCGGTACGACAAAACCGCCTTGTGTCCCTCATCACTGCCCCTGTTACCCCCTCGCCTAGAGACTCGCCCTAGCGGTTGTTTTTCCGCCGGCCGCACTATGAGGCAAAGCGAATGAGTGAACAGAAGATGGTTATCCTTGATGGGAACGAGGCGGCTGCCTCTGTAGCCTATCGGCTCTCCGAAGTTGTCGCTATTTACCCGATTACCCCCTCGTCGCCGATGGCCGAGTGGGCCGATCAGTGGCGCTCAGAGGGAAAGAAGAATATTTGGGGCGCGTTGCCCATCGTGGAAGAACTCCAGAGCGAGGGTGGCGCGGCTGGCGCATTGCATGGAGCACTGCAGGCGGGTGCGTTCGGCACCACGTTTACTGCATCGCAGGGCCTGCTGCTGATGATCCCCAACATGTACAAGATTGCCGGTGAGTTGACCCCGGCGACCATGCACGTTACCGCCCGCACGCTGGCCACGCACGCGCTGTCGATCTTCGGAGACCACTCCGACGTGATGGCTTGCCGCGCAACGGGCTGGGCCATGCTGGCCTCCAACTCGGTGCAGGAAGTGCACGACATGGCGCTGGTTGCACAGATCGCCACGCTCGAGTCGCGCGTGCCGTTCTTGCACTTCTTTGACGGTTTCCGCACCTCGCACGAAGTTGGCAAGATCACCCCGATCTCGGACGAAACGATCCGCGCGCTGGTGGACGACAAGCACCTGATCGCCTATCGCCAGGCGGCTCTGAGCCCCGACCGCCCGATCATCCGCGGCACCGCGCAGAACCCCGACGTCTTCTTCCAGGCGCGCGAAGCCTGCTCGCCGTTCTACGTGGCCGTACCCGGCATCGTGCAGTCGGTCATGGACCGCGTTGCCAAGCTGATCGGCCGCCAGTATCACCTGTTCGATTACTACGGTGCGCCGGATGCCGAGAAGGTCATCATCGTGATGGGCTCGGGCGCGGAAGTCAGCGAAGAGGCCGTAGACGCGATGACCAAGGCGGGCGAGAAGGTTGGCCTGCTGAAGGTTCGCCTGTATCGTCCGTTCGACGCCAGCGCCTTCCTGAAGGCTCTTCCATCGACCGTGAAGTCCATCGCCGTGCTCGATCGCTGCAAGGAACCCGGTTCCACCGGCGAGCCTCTGTATCAGGACGTGATTACCGTCCTTGCGGAGAATGCGGATTCGCTGCCGTTCGCAGCGCCCAAGGTCATCGGCGGCCGCTACGGCCTCTCCTCCAAGGAGTTCACGCCGGCCATGGTCAAGGGCATCTACGACGAACTGGGCAAGGCCAAGCCGAAGAACCACTTCACCATCGGCATCAACGACGATGTCTCGTTCTCCAGTCTGGAATACGACGAGAACTTCTCGACCGAGGATGCAAAGACCCATCGCGCCCTCTTCTACGGCCTGGGTTCTGACGGTACCGTCGGCGCCAACAAGAACTCGATCAAGATCATCGGCACCGAGACCCCGTACTACGCGCAGGGCTACTTCGTGTATGACTCGAAGAAGTCCGGCTCCATGACGACCTCGCACCTGCGCTTCGGGCCCACCCCGATCCGCTCGTCGTACCTGATCACGCGCGCCAGCTTCATCGCCTGCCACAACTTCTCGTTCCTTGAGAAGGTGGACGTGCTCGAACCGGCCATCCCCGGCGCCACCTTCCTGCTGAACTCCATCTATCCGGCTTCCGAGGTATGGAACCACCTGCCCAAGACGGCGCAGCAGGAGATCATCAAGAAGAATATCCAGTTCTACGTGATCGACGGCCACAAGGTGGCGCGTGAAGCCGGCATGGGTTCGCGCATCAACACCATCATGCAGACCTGCTTCTTCGCCATCTCGGGCGTGCTGCCCAAGGATGAGGCCATCGAGCAGATCAAGAAGGCCATCAAGAAAACCTACGGCAAGCGCGGCGAAGCGGTTGTGCAGAAGAACTTCGCGGCGGTCGATGCGGCTCTTGCTCACCTTGAGAAGGTGGAAGTGCCCAGCGCCGTCAGCTCGGACTTCGACATCACCGGCGCCATCGTCGGCAACCCGCCGGAGTTTGTCGGCAAGGTGCTTGGACAGATCGCCAGCGGCAAGGGCGACCTGCTGCCGGTCAGCGCTCTGCCCGCGGGCGGCGCGTTCCCGACAGGCACGGCTGCCTACGAGAAGCGCAACATTGCGCAGTTCATCCCCGTCTGGGACAAGGACACCTGCATCCAGTGCGGCAAGTGCGCCATGGTCTGCCCGCACGGCGTGATCCGCGCCAAGATCTTCTCGCCGGAACTGGCGGAGAAGGCCCCCGCCACCTTCAAGAGCGTCAAGCCGAAGTGGAAGGGCATGGAAGAGCAGCTCTACACGCTCTCCATCGCGCCCGAGGATTGCACCGGCTGCGGCGTCTGCGTTGAGGTTTGCCCGGCCAAGAACAAGTCCGACGCGGGCAAGAAGGCCATCAACATGGCTCCCCAGGTTCCGCTGCGCGAAACCGAGCGCGAGAACTGGGACTTCTTCCTGTCGCTGCCCGAGGTTGACCGCAACAAGATCAACCACAACCAGGTGAAGGATCTGCAACTGCTGCAGCCGCTGTTTGAGTTCTCCGGCGCCTGTGCGGGCTGCGGTGAGACGGCCTACGTCAAGCTGATGACGCAGTTGTTCGGCGACCGGCTCTACATTGCCAACGCCACGGGCTGCTCGTCGATCTACGGCGGCAACCTGCCCACCACTCCGTACGCGAAGAACGCCGAGGGCCGCGGCCCGACGTGGTGCAACTCGCTCTTCGAAGACAACGCGGAATTCGGATTCGGTATGCGTCTGGCTCTGGATCAGCAGAAGGAATTCGCTGAGATTCTGGCCAAGCGTCTGGCTCCTGCGATCGGCGACGATCTGGTGACTGCTCTGATCGATGCTGCGCAGCAGACCGAGCCCGAGATCGACGCGCAGCGCGAGCGCGTGGCTGCTCTCAAGGCCAAGCTGGCCACGGTGGACAGCTCCGATGCCCGCAACCTGCTGGCTATCGCCGACTCTCTGGTGCGCAAGAGCGTCTGGATTCTGGGCGGCGACGGATGGGCGTACGACATCGGTTACGGCGGTCTCGACCACGTCCTCGGTTCCGGCAAGAACATCAACGTTCTTGTTCTCGACACCGAGACGTACTCGAACACCGGCGGCCAGATGTCCAAGTCCACGCCGCGCGGCGCGGTTGCCAAGTTCGCGGCAGCCGGCAAGCCGAACAGCAAGAAGGACCTGGCGATGGAAGCCGTCAGCTACGGTTCGGTCTATGTGGCCCGCGTAGCTCTGGGCGCCAATGACACGCACGTCATCAAGGCCTTCCAGGAAGCCGAGGCTTACGACGGCCCGTCGATCATCATTGCCTACTCCAGCTGCATCGCTCACGGCTACGATCTGATCCATGGCCTTGAGCAGCAGAAGCTGGCCGTGCAGTCTGCTTACTGGCCGCTGATGCGCTACAACCCGTCGCTGCGCGAGTCGGGCAAGAACCCGTTCCAGTTGGACTCCAAGGCGCCTGCAATCCGGTTGAAGGACTACGCTTATCGCGAAGCCCGTTACACCATGCTGGCCCGTTCGAATCCGGACCTGGCAAGCAAGCTGCTCGCCGAGGCTCAGGACGACGTCGAGCGCCAGTGGCGCGTATACTCGGCACGGGCCACGATGCCCGGCCGTGGCGAAACGCCGCACATCGCTCCCGAAGAGAAGCCTCAGGAGAAAGTGGCGGCCGTGGCTGCCGGAGGTGAAAAATGATTGACATGTCAATGCAGTATCTTGGCATGAAGCTGAGCGGTCCGATCGTCGTGGCTTCCACGCCGCTGTCGGAGTCGCTGGACAACGTTCGACGCATGGAAGAGGCAGGCGCCTCGGCCATCGTGCTCTCCTCGCTCTTTGAGGAGCAGTTGATCCTGGAGTCGCGCGCGCTCGATGAGGACCTCGAGCGCGGCACCGGCTCCTTTGCCGAGTCGCTCGACTTTCTGCCGGAGCAGAAGGACTACCGCATGACGCACGAGGTTTACCTCGAGCATCTGCGCAAGGCCCGCGAGGCGGTCAAGATTCCCGTACTGGCTAGCCTGAACGGAGCAACTCCCGGCGGTTGGGTGCGTTTTGCCAAGGATATGGAGCAGGCAGGCGCCAGCGCCATCGAATTGAACACCTACGCTCTGGCTACCGACACCAAGCAGACCTCGTCCGATCTGGAAGCGCAGCTTCTTGAGCTGGTTTCCAGCGTTTGTCAGGCCGTCAAGGTTCCGGTTGCCGTAAAGCTCTCGCAGTCCTTCACCAGCCTGCCGAACATTGCGGCTCGGCTTGAAGCTGCTGGCGCTGCCGGAGTGGTGCTGTTCAATCGCTTCTATCAGCCCGACTTCGACATCGAGGCGCTTGAAGTGCGGCCCACGCTGCACCTCTCAACGCCCTCCGAGTTGCTGCCGCGCCTGCACTGGGCGGCCATCCTCTACGGCAAGATCAAGGCCGACATCGCCATCACCGGCGGCGTCCACTCCGCAGAGGACGTGCTGAAGAGCATCATGGCCGGCGGCAGCGTCGCCATGATGGTTTCGGCTCTGCATATCCACGGCATCGACCACATCGGCCGCGTGCTCTCCGATATGCGCTACTGGCTGGAGAAGCGCGAGTACACATCGTTGTCCGAGACGCGTGGCTGCCTCAGCCGCAAGTCCGTGCCCGATACGGCGCCCTTCGACCGCGGCAACTACATCAAGACGCTCAGCAGCTACAGCCTGCGTCAGACCGTAGCTGCTTTCTAAGCTGGTATTTCTTTCCTGCGTTCAATCCGACTTGAACGCAAAGGCGGCTGCACTTCGGTGCAGCCGCCTTTGCATTTCGGCCTTGTCGCGCAATGAACTGCTTTCGACGGCTTGCTCCGGTAGCAGGGCACTGGCGATGCTTGCTCGCGGATTGTCGATTTTAAGCAGTTTTTCTGGGGGGGGGCTTCAGGAGGCTTGTAGCAAGTCCGCAACAGCATGTTCCAGTTGTACGCAGGCCCCTGGGAGCGCCGCTTGCACGGCAGCGCTGAACTCTTCGCTCAGCTCCGTGGAACCGGCTCCGACGGTCAGCAGCAGGGAGCGGCGGGGAGCCGCAGCGTAGTAAGTCTTCGCCAACCCCAGCAGTTCGGGCGCGCCGATGTGGTGCGTGTTCAGAACACTCTCTTCCGCTGCGGGTGCAACTTCCCGCAAGCGTATCTCGCCTGCATCCGTATCGATGGAGCAGTCGATGAAGAGTGCCGTTTCGGCTTCGGCGAGATCGACAGCGAGATCGGGCGTCCATTGGTGGCGCGTGAGAACGGCGATGCTTGAATCGCCGGCATAGCGCTCGCGGGCCCACTCGGAAAGCCACGGCCCGACGCCGTCGTCCCCGCGCAGCGTGTTGCCGCAGGAGAGGATGAGGCATCGGGCCCTGTGTGTGCTCATGGAAAGTTTCTTCGGGATGATGCGGGAAGCTTCGTGCTGTCCCACCCCTACCGCAAAATGCGCGGCAAGGATGGGGCACGGAGGTTAATTGCCGGTGTGCAAAAACACTAGCGGATGAGTTGGTCGACGACTTCGCCGTCGTGGTTGAGGATCGTCAGCGCCAGCGGCATCTGGCCGAAGGCGTGCGTCGAGCAGCTCAGGCAGGGATCGAAGGTTCTGACCACCGCCTCTACCCGGTTCAACGTGCCCTCGGTGAACTTGCCGTTCTTCACATAGTGCCTGGCGGCCTGCAGAATGCCCTTGTTCATGGCGTTGTTGTTCTGGCCGGTTGCGATGACGAGGTTTGCCCAGACGATCTTGCCGTCGTCGTCCACCTTGTAGTGGTGATGCAGCGTGCCACGCGGCGCCTCTGCCTGTCCCGCGCCTTCCAGCCGGTTGACAGCGGCCTGGGCGCGCACATGCGTGTCGAGGATCTTCGGATCGGTGAGGATCTCTTCGATCTTCTCGATGCCGTAGAGGATATCGACCAGCCGCGCGTGGTGGTAGTAGAAGGAACTCTGCACCGGGCCCTTGGCCAACTGCTTGAACTCGACCAGTTCCTTGTCAGCCAGCGGCGTGCCCATGGTCTTGGCGATGTTCAGCCGGGCCAGCGGACCCACGCGGTAGCTGCCCTGCGGATAGCCGAGCGGCTTGTAGTAGGCGAACTTGGTGTAGCTGTAGGGCTCCACGGCCTCGCCGATGGCCTCGGCAAAGCGCGTGGCGGTGATGCCGTCTTCCACGATGGCGCCCTCGGCATCGATCAGCCGCAGCGCGCCGTCGGTGAACTCCACCGACTCGTCTTCGTTGACCAGGCCCAGGAAAAGCGATGGGAAGTTGGCGAAGACATCGGCTTCAGGCTTGAAGCTGTCCGCGATCTGCTTGTACCAGCCCAGCGCCAGCTTGACGTCGGCGTAGGCCTGCGGAATCATCTTCAGGATTTCATCCCGCTTGGCGGCAAGGAGCGGCTCGGTAACGCCGCCCGGAATCACCCAGCCGGGATGGATGCGCTTGTCGCCCAGCAACTCGATGATGTGCTGGCCGAAGCGCCGCAGCGAAACGCCCGCGCGGCCCAGTTCGGGCTTGGCCGCAACCACGCCGAACAGGTGGCGCGTCTTCGGGTCCGACTCCATGCCCAGCAGCAGATCGGGCGAGGAGAGGTAGAAGAAGCTGAGCGCATGCGACTGCACCATCTGCGCCAAGTTCAACATGCGGCGCAGTTGCGCGGCGGTGTGCGGAATGCGCACCGACATGATGGCTTCGCAGGCCTTGGCCGAGGCGATCAGGTGCGAGACCGGGCAGATGCCGCAGATACGCGCCATCAAGCTCGGCATTTCGTAGAAAGGACGGCCTTCGGCAAAACGTTCGAAGCCGCGCACCTGCGTCACGTGAAACTGCGCGTTTTCCACCTGCCCCTTGTCGTCGAGGTAAATGGTGATTTTGCCGTGGCCTTCAAGCCTTGTTACTGGATCGATCGTAATCGTCTGACTCATGGCTCAGGCTCCAAAGCGTGTAAGCGCTGAAACGTCCAGCGGTCCACCGGTTACCAGCGCCGTCAGCGCTGTGTGGAAGGTGTCGGCGGAGGGCGGGCAGCCGGGAAGATAGACGTCCACCTTCACAAACTCGTGAATGGGACGGACGATCTTCAACAGCTTGGGCACAACCACGCAGGGAATCTGCGCTTGCGCGCTCGCATTCTCAATGTAAGCCCGGTCGAGAATGGTCTCCGGCCCGATGGGGTTGCGCATCGCGGGCACATTGCCCGTGATGGCGCAGTCGCCCATCGCCACCAGCATCTTTGAGTGGGCGCGGATCTTCTTGATCTTCTTCTCGTCGTCCACCGAGGCCACGGCGCCCTCGACCAGCGCGATGTCAACTTCGTCGGGGAATTCCTTGGTGTCGACGATCGGACTGTAGACCACATCGACCAACTCCGCCAGTTCGAGCAACCGCTCATCCATATCGAGAAACGACATGTGGCAGCCCGAGCAGCCATCCAGCCATACTGTTGCAAGTTTCAGTTTGCTCATCGCGCTTCCCTCATCAAGTTCAGGTAGGGCAGGAAATCGGGGTTCTTCGGCTGATCGCTGCCCACCTTGCTCTTGTCGAACAACGCACCGGTCGGGCAAACCTGAACGCACTTGCCGCAGCGCGTGCAGGCCGACTTGCCCCACTCCTCATGCAGATCGGAGATTACCGTACAGGCTTCGCCGCGGCCCATCAGATCCCAAATGTGCGCGCCTTCGATTTCGGCGCAAACACGCACGCAGCGTGTGCACAGGATGCAACGGTTGTGGTCGAGGGTAAAGCGCTCGTGCGAGGCGTCCACGGCCAGTTCCGGGTTGCGATACGGCAGACGCACGTGGGTCAGGCCCTGTTCCTGCGCCATGGTCTGCAGTTCGCAGTGTCCGTTGGAGACGCACACCGCGCAGGTGTGATTGCGCTCGGCAAACAGCAGTTCCAGGATGTTGCGCCGGTAACGCCGCAGCCGCTCGGTATTGGTGCTGACTTCCATGCCCTCGTACACGGTGGCCACGCAGGCAGGCAGCAGTTTGTTCGAGCCCTTGATCTCCACCAGGCACAGGCGGCATGCGCCCACATCGCCCAAGCCGTCCAGATGGCACAGCGTGGGAATGTTGATGTCGTTCTCCCGCGCTACTTCCAGGATGGTCTGGCCGCGACGAGCACTCACTTCCTGCTCGTCGATAATTAATGTTTTGACCTCAACGGCGTCGCTCATGCGGGCACCTCCTCTTCAGCCTTCATGTTGCAAACGCCGGCCGTGCAGCGCTTATGCAGGATGTGGTCGATGTACTCGTTGCGGAAGTACTTGAGGGTGCTCAGCACCGGGTTTGGCGCTGTCTGGCCCAGGCCGCAGAGGCTCGAGTTCTTCACGGTGTCGCAGAGGTCCTCGATCAGTTCCAGGTCTTCCATCGTGCCGTTGCCCGCGCAAATCTTTGAGAGCAGCGCGTGCAACTGGGCCGTGCCCGCGCGGCAGGGAATACACTTGCCGCAGGACTCGGTCATACAGAACTCGATGAAGAACTTGGCCACATTTACCATGCACGACGTATCGTCCATGACAATCATGCCGCCGGAGCCCATGATCGAGCCCACCTTCAGCAGCGCGTCGTAGCTGACGCCGATGTCGAGCATCGACTCCGGCAGGCAACCGCCCGAAGGACCGCCTGTCTGCACGGCCTTGAACTTGTGCCCGTCCGGAACGCCGCCGCCGATCACCTCGATGATCTGGCGCAGAGAGATACCCATGGGCACTTCCACCAGACCGGTGTTGGTGATCTTGCCGGTCAGCGCAAAGACCTTGGTGCCCTTGCTGCGGTCGGAGCCCATGCCGGCAAACCACTTGCCGCCCTTGCGGATGATGGGCGCAATGTTCGCAAACGTCTCAACGTTGTTGATGAGCGTCGGCTTGCCCCACAGTCCGCTGACCGCCGGATACGGAGGCCTGGGCTTGGGCATGCCGCGCCGGCCTTCGATGGAGGCGATCAGAGCCGTCTCTTCGCCGCAGACAAACGCGCCTGCGCCAAGCCGGATCTCCACGTCGAAGCTGAACGGCGTGTTGCCGATGTTGTTGCCCAACAGTCCGCGGCGGCGCGCATCGCGCAGGCTGGCCTGCAGGCGTGCAACCGCCAGAGGATACTCGGCGCGCACATAGATGTAGCCCCGGCTGGCGCCCACGGCATAGGCCGCGATGGCCATGCCTTCGATGACGCGCTGCGGATCGCTCTCAAGAACACTGCGGTCCATGAACGCGCCGGGGTCGCCCTCGTCGCCGTTGCAGATCACGTATTTGATGTCGCCGGTAGCCTTGGCCACGGTGCCCCACTTCAGGCCCGTCGGATAGCCGCCGCCGCCGCGGCCGCGCAGTCCGCTTTCGGTCACCTGGCGAATCACGCCGTTGGGCGTCATGTCGCTCAGAGCCGTCAGCAGAGCGCGATAGCCGTCGTGCGCGATGTAGTCGTCGATCTTTTCCGGGTCGATGACTCCGGAGTTCTCCAGTACTACGTGTACTTGCTGGTCGAAGTGCTCGCGCAGATCGCACTGCAATTCCTTGATCGGCTCGCCGCCTAGGCTCTTCACGATGGCTTCGGCATGCTTCTCGTGAGCCTGCTGGTAAAGAATCTCGTCGGGGTCCACCAGCACCAGCGGGCCCGCGGCGCACAGTCCCATGCAGCCGGTGCGGCGCACGAAGACGTTCTTGCCCTGCGCTTCCACCTGCTTGGCTAGTGCGTCCTTCAATTGATCGGAGTGCTGGCTCAGGCATCCCGTGCCCATGCAAACATTGATCTCTTGATCGTACTTGGCGTATTCGGCGCGCGTTGCTTCCGCTATTTGATCCAGTTCTTCAATCGTCATGCAACGGCCCACCTTTCCAACTGCTCGATCATGTGCTCGTTGGTCATCTGGCCAACCAGCTCGCCGTCCGTCAGCACGACTGGAGCGCGCCCGCAGGCACCGACGCAGCGAGCCGCCGCAAGGCTGATGTTACCGTCCTGGGTCGTCTGGCCCTGGCTGATGCCAAGGTGCTTCTCGGCCGAAGCCAGCAGCTTGTCAGTGCCCTTGATGTAGCACGCGGTACCGGTGCAGATGGTCATGGTGTGCTTGCCGGGCGGTTTCAGGCTGAAGTAGTGATAGAAGGTCACCACTCCGTAAGCCTGGCTCAGGGGCACACGCAACGACTGCGCCACAAAGCGGATGGCGTCATCGTCCAGATAGCCAAACGAGGATTGGACTGTATGCAGAGTTTCGATGAGCGCATGACGGGCAAAGCCGTTCTTGCGCATGGTGCCGTTGACGATCTTCCATCTCTTGTCGTCACTCGGCAGTGGTGGGGGCGTAAAGGCTGGCACGGTTCCCTCCGGATTGAAGGCATCCGTTGCGGAGCAGAACAAAGTGCATTCCCCGCGGGATGCCTACCATTCTTGTACGCGAATGCGCCTTTGGCAAACCGTGATAGTTGTCACGAGGATGGTGCAATCGTGGGAAACCATCCCAACTCGTGAGAATGCAACATTTTAGGGGGCTTTCGCGTGATCTTGCTCACAGAGCAAGAGGCGCTTTCAATCGGGGTGTGAGGAAAGACACTTGCTAACTCAGCGAAGGGAGCCTACCCGATATGCCGAGCAGGAAGATCAAACCAAGGATGCAACTGTAGGCTGCGCCTGTCCAGGCAATGGCATGGTAGAACCGCGGATGGTGCCCGCTGGCGCGGAATGCGCCGCCCATCGACGCCGTCATCAGCCCGTTCATCGCCACCAGCCCCACGGTGAACGCCGCCAGGCCCAGCAGTCCCTTTGACGTACCGCCCAGGCTTGCCGCCAGGAAGAAGAGCGCAAGCTGGCTGGGGGTCTCGGCGCCGATGCCGTGCAACATGCCGATGGCAAAGACCGACTTGCCGTTATAGATCCACTGGAAGCGCTCCGGCCGCGGCGCTTCGCGATTCCACAACCGGCGAGCCCTCCAGGCCATCCACAGAACGCCGTTGATGGCGATGGCCAGGCGGCTTTCAACGCGTGTGTGCGCGTGGCTGTGGCCGTGCGCGTCTTTGCGCAGAATGCCTGCCACCACGCCGATGCCTAGGACGATGAGCGTCAGCCCGATCAGCCGTTCTGTCCAGTGGTCCAGCCCTTCGGGAAGGCCTAGGTGAAGCTCCAGAACGGAGATTCCGAGCGCGGCCACCATGAAAGCGTGGCCCAGCGCATACGTCATGCCTAAACGCAAGCCGCTGCGCCAGTTGCGCTGTACCGCAGTAATGTCGGAGATGGCGGCCAGATGATCGTAGTCGAACCCATGCCTGAGCCCAAGCAGAAGGCACGATCCGAGCGCCGCGTCCAGTTTCCAGTCGCCAAGGAGAGGTGTCACCGAGCCAGTATAGTGCACAAGAGGCGTGCTACGATAGTCAAATTGTTGCTACGGGCGGGCTGCGCCGGTGCGCGGCACAATTTTGTAGTCCAGGTACTCGATGGTGACAATCGTGCGTCCGAACAGGAAGGAATTCGACTCAGCCCTGGCGGAGGTGGCCTGTGCAAACCCGTCCACGTCTGTGTACTTGCGCATCACCTGGACATCGCCGGTCACAAAAGACAGATTCTTTTTCGCTTTGCCTTCCACATGAACAATCGCGCCGGTTACGGCGTCGGCCCACAGGGTCCCCTGCATCAGGTGTTGCGACTTCGGCCGGGGTGCAATCTCCACGGCGAAGCAGTTGCGGCCGTCCATCTGTTGCACTCCGCCCGGCTTTACCTTCATCGCGTAATTCGCTGTGGTGAACCATGCGCCTTCGCGCACGCCGGGCAAATTGATCTGCCGCTCGTTCTCAAGGATGGAGTGCAGAACCATGCGGCGCAAAATCTCCGAGCCGCTCTCCGACTGGATGGCGTAGCTCTTGCCGGACTCCTGCTTGTAGGTGGTTTTGACGGTCATCTCCGCGGCTGCATGGGCTTGGTCGCCGTCGCGATAGACCGTGTAGTGCTCGGTAACCGTGTAGCTGGCAATGCCTTCGTTGCGGGCCTTCACGGCGGCGTCGATCTTGGCGACGATTTGTTCCTGATTTGCTGGCTGGGCCATCGCCGAGGTTGTGCTGATTGACGGCAAGGCGACGATCGCCGCCAACAAGAAACTCCACCGTACGCTGCCCGCCCTGCCTGATATCACGTTGTTCCGCTCCAGATCGTTATTGAACGATACTTCCATCGTACGTCACATGCCTGCGCATAACCTGCTCGCGGCGGGCCTGTCCATGCGCTATGCTGAACGCTGTGAAGGGTATCCATTGAGCGGCGAACCCCGGCCAGAGCGAGAACCGCACCCAGCGCTGCGAGAGCGGCGCAAGGCGCTGGTGCGCGGCGTTGTGCAGGGCGTGGGCTTCCGTCCGTTTGTCTACCGGCTGGCGCTGGAAGAAGGCTTGTCGGGCTTTATCGGCAACGACACCGATGGAGTGACCATCGAGATCGAGGGGCCAGGTGAGCGGCTCGACGCCTTCCTGGAGCGGCTGCGCGCCGAAATACCGCCACTGGCCCGCATCGACGCCGTGGCCGTCAGCGAAATGCAGCCCATCGGCGACAGCCATTTCCGCATCGCTCTGAGCGAGGTGCTGGGCCGCGTCTCCACCGGCATCCCCGCCGATGCCGCCACATGCTCCGACTGCCTGCGCGAGTTGCTCAATCCAGCCGATCGCCGTTCTCGCTATCCCTTCCTGAACTGCACCAACTGCGGTCCGCGCTTCACCATCACGCGCCGCATTCCCTACGATCGGCCTCAGACTTCGATGGCGGTCTTTTCCATGTGCCCGGCCTGCCAGGCCGAGTACGACGACCCCGCCAACCGCCGCTTTCACGCGCAGCCGAATGCGTGTGCCGTCTGCGGTCCGCGCGTCTGGCTGGCCGAAGCAAGCGGCAAGGAACTCGCCTTCGCCGATCCCGTTCAGGAGACCATCGACCGACTGCTTGCGGGTGAAGTTGTCGCCATCAAGGGCATCGGCGGCTTCCATCTATGCGTGGACGCCACCAACGAAGCTGCCGTCCTGCGCCTGCGCCAGCGCAAGCATCGCTACGGCAAGCCGCTGGCAGTGATGGTGCGTGGCCTGGATGCCGCCCGCTCGCTTTGCGTGCTCACAGAGGCTGAAGAAAATCTGCTTGCAACACCGGCGCGCCCTATCGTGCTTGCGCGCCATCGAGACGGCAGTCCCATTGCGCCGTCCGTCGCTCCCGGCCTACCCTGGCTTGGAATCTTTCTGCCCTATGCGCCGCTGCAACATCTGCTGTTTGCCGATCCGCGCGTGCGTGCGCTGGTGATGACCTCCGCCAACCTCAGCGAAGAGCCCATCGCCATCGGCAACGATGAAGCGCTCAGCCGGCTGGGCGCGATTGCCGACGTTTTCCTGCTCCACAATCGCGAGATTCTCCAGCGCTGCGACGATTCGGTTGCCGCTCTCGTGGACGGCGCGCCGCAGCTGATTCGCCGCGCGCGCGGCTATGTTCCACTGGCTGTCGATTTGCCTCTGGAGGCTCCGCCGCTGCTCGCCGTGGGTGGGCAAATGAAGAGTGTCTTCGCGCTGGCGCGCGGACGCTTCGCCTATCAGAGCCAACACCTTGGCGATCTTGAGAACCTGACCGGACTGAACTTCTTTGAGGAGTCTCTCGCGCACTTGATGCGCACCTTCGAGATCGAGCCGACGGCCGTGGTTCACGATCTGCATCCCGGCTATCTTTCGACAACCTGGGCAAAGCGCTGGGCGGCGGAGCGCAAACTCCCGCTCATCGGCGTGCAACATCATCACGCCCACATTGCCGCCTGCATGGCCGAGCATGGAGTCACAGAGCCGGTCATCGGTCTTGCACTCGACGGCACTGGCTACGGATCGGATGGCCGCATCTGGGGCGGGGAAGTGCTGATTGCGCAACTAGATAGCTTCGAACGCTTTGCGCACCTAGCCTATGCTCCGCTGCCCGGCGGTGAAGCTGCGATTCGCGAACCGTGGCGTATGGCTCTGGGCTCTCTCGGCGCAGCGGGATTCGGCATCTGCGACTCCAGCATTTATTCGCTCGTAGGGGCAAGCGAGCAGGAAGCGCGCATCGTCGCGCGTATGATGGAGCGCAGCTTGAACGCTCCGCTCACATCAAGCTGTGGCCGGATCTTCGATGCAGTAGCCGCAGTGGTTCTAGGCCGCCGCGCGGTGGACTACGAGGCTCAAGCCGCCATCGAACTGGAAGGTATTGCCGTAGACGAATCTCTCGAACTCACCTCGCCGTATGCGCTCGACATCCTGCCCGGCGATTGGTCTTCGCGCATTCCGGCGACCCTCTCTTGCGGCTCTCTCTGGCGTGCGATCATCGACGATCTGCGCTCCGGCGTAGTCAAGCCGCGCATCGCAGCACGTTTCCATGCTGCTGTTGCTGCCGCATTTGTCCGCGCAGCCGTTCTTGCGCGCGCTCAGACGGGGCTGGCAACGGTGGCTCTCTCCGGCGGTTGCCTGCACAATCGGCGGCTCGCTTATCTGCTGCGTGCAGGGCTTGAAGCGGAAGGCTTCACCGTATTGGCGCATCGGCGCGTGAGTCCCGGTGACGGCGGCCTCAGCTACGGACAGGCTGTTGTGGGCGCGGCACAGTTGAGGTAAGAACCCGCCGGGAAGTGATATTTCGTGCGAGCCCTGGTCCCCAAAGGCGACCGCCCGCCCCACCCCGATGACGAAGAGCTTTCGTTTGGGACCCAGACCCAGGGCACCCGGCAGCCAACGGAATTCAAGGATGGTCAACCTGCTCAACGAGTTCTGGCACGAATCGCGAGATGTCCTCTACTTTTACCCGATTTCCTCTTGCCAAATAGTAGTCGCGCACAGTTTGATATTGGTCTCCAAATTTCTCCGTAAACTCCTGTCTGAGTGCATTGTTTACGCTCAATACGCTCGTCAAAGCTCGACCACCATTTAGGAAACGTTCCACATGTTCCGTGCCAAGCACATACAAGTACTTATCTTTAGTCAGTAGTGTCCGGTTAGAAGTCGAATGAAATCTGTAGGTTTGCCGTAGAGTTATTCCCGTTCTCGTCGATTTTTTCTCCGAAGGCGCATATAAGCTGGGATTTCTCGAAGACCGACACGCTCAGAA
>Ga0326727_10006626_pt1 | contig 31520 bp, 22 predicted proteins | sample MB2enrmetagenome_FD_207643 | JGI IMG/M metagenome (GOLD analysis project Ga0326727, IMG submission 207643) | Lab enriched peat soil microbial communities from McLean, Ithaca, NY, United States - MB29MY | ecosystem: Environmental > Terrestrial > Soil > Wetlands > Peat | place: USA: New York...
GAGCTCAAAACCCTGTTCCTCGTCGGCGCGCGCGGCGCTGACCAGGCGTTCCGGAGAGTTGTCGCGGGCGATGGCCATGCTGAGCAGAAGTTTACAGCAAGACCCGGAGGAACACTTGCCCTGTCTGGCATGGAGGAAGGCCGGCGCGACCTGGGGTCGCACCGGCTTCAGGGTGGCGGCCTTGAAGAGAGGTCTCCTCTGGTCCTGCGGTCGCCGTTCCCGGCGGCGGCAAAACGCAGGCGCATGCAGCGAAGGGACGGGGAACTGTCGCAAAGGCCGCGCTCAATGGTATATTGACTGTTTTGGTGCAAGATGCGAAAGTTCAGGGTTCGCGCTAGAATGGCCCTGGTTTCACTGCCATATACTTGGTGGCGTAGAACGGGCGAGAGTCTGCCATGACGCCGTTGTGTCGCCGTCAAAGCTAACGCAGACTCCGGAGGTAAGTCATGCATAATCGATTCTCACCCTGGGCGCTCCTCCTGGTTGCACTGGCGCTGCCCTTCGCCGGATGCTCGAATCCTTTGGTGGATACCCTGTCGATTTCGCCCTCTTCGGCGTCGCTGACGGTGAACCAGACCCTGCAGCTCACGGCCATAGGAACGGTGGGCCACGGAAGCGGCCACCCTGCAACCACGCAGGACGATACTGCCCAGGCGACATGGACCTCGAGTAATCCCGCGGTGGCGACCGTCAGCAACACTACCCCCGGCCTGGTGACCGCTCTGACCTCGGGGACCACGACGATTAGGGCGTCCATGAACGGGTACACGGGCCTCATTTTTGCGACGGCGACGGTGACGGTGGCCGGCGGCACGACGGGAATCGGCACCATCGGGGGAATTACGTCGCTGAGCGTGATTCCGAGTTCTCAGTCGGTGGCAATCCCCGGCGACACCACCCAGTTCATCGCGATTGGAACCTCGACCACCGGGGCGACAACGGACCTGACCACGCAAGTGACTTGGAAATCGGCCAGCCAGCAGATTGCGACGATCGGCAGCAACACCGGATTTGCTACAGCGGTGAGCCAAGGCAGCGACGCCATTATCGCTGAGTACACGAATCCCGGCGGCGGAAGCACCGTGACAGGGACAGGAACGTTTTCAGTCAGTGCGGGATTGGCGGAGCAGTTCACGGCGGTGACGATCGTTCCTGGCAGCGAGTCGCTTGCGGCCGGAGGAACAGCCAGCTTGATTGCGCTAGCCACCCAGGGAGGCACCGGCCTCCAGCAAGATGTGACCAATTTGCCGAATACGACATGGCTGTCGAGTGCTCCATCGTACGTGTCGGTCACATCAGGACTGACCGCCGGCAATGGAGTCGTGACGGGCGTAGGCGTGGGCCCAAGCACGATCACAGTAGAGGTGCAAAATCCGGACAAGTCCATCGTTTCCGGTACGGCGGCCGTTACCGGGACAAGTACGACTCCGGCCTTGCCCATTCTTTCGCTCACCGTCATTCCCGGCGCGATCGCGGTGGACGACTTCCAGTTGACTGGACAATTCCTTGCGATCGCGACGTACGCGACGCCTCCCTACGTCCGGGATGTGACCAACGATCCATGCACCCTTTGGATCTCAACCTTACCGGAGGCGTTTCCCATCAGCAACAGTTCCGCCGCCGGCAGCAATAGCACAGGCTCGAACTGCGGTACGGCAAGTACAGGGGCAAATCTCGGGGCCAGCGGCGGGATCGTTACTGCCTATGCGTTTGGACAGACCACCGTCGTTGCGGAAGTAATGAGCGAAGATAACAATCCCAATGATCCCACCAATGGAACGATCCAGACCGCGCAGGCTACCTTTAGCTGCCCCGAGGTTCTTCCTGCGGTGGGCGCAACGACCGCCTCGTGTTATCCCGGTGAGGAACCGCCTCAGCCGCTTCTTTCGACGCTCACGATTTTCAACGAAGGCCTAAACACCACAAATTGGTATGTCACTGCGGCTTCGGCCACCAATACACCTAATGTGCTCCACTGCGGCCCCGGCTGGGCCCTGAACGGTGGCGCCGGCGGTTCTGTATGCACAGCGACCTACCCGGAGGGCACCGTTGCGCCTCCCATCACCGGCACGACGCCAGGCGTACTGATAGAGGCGCAACAGGTTGTGCCGTCGGGGCAACAAGGGACGTTCGGAGGCTGGTCCACCAGTTGCGCCCCGAGTGATTCCCACGGCAATCTCCTTACCGGGTCGGCTCTCTGGACCGCGAATGGACCAAACTACTGCGTAGCGCCTCTTACCGTTACCGGTACATTCATCGATGTCGACGGCAACCCATACACTGCCACCGTCCCAAATACCAATGTCACCGTCGGTGTCATCTTCAACTAACCACCACGTGCACTCACGGAAAGCCGCCCTTCGGGGCGGCTTTCTTTTTGGGCGCGGTACACGCGCTCCGGAGTGTTGTCGTGGGCGATGGGAATGGCTCGGAAGACGGTAATGGAGTCAGTTCCTAGGAAGCAGCAGAACGCCCGCAATCAGTTTGTAATGGCATCGGGTCTTTTCAAAGAGATCTCCGAGGCTGATCGTTAGCAGAATCTCTAGATTGGGATCAACTCCGGGCACCTCAGAGGCATCGAGGCTCTGGTCGTTAACGGTCATAGCAAGGAGCTTTGCCTCCCAAGCAATGTCCGTCAACGAGAGGTAATAGCTGACATTTCGCCCGCCAAAATCAAACCATCCTTCGATTCGAGGCTTATTCTTGAAATTCGTTGTTCTGACCCAGGTCAGCCCCTTGGGGCGAATCACACATAGAGAGTGAGACAGGGGCTCTTTCTGAATCTCGCGATGCGAGATGTCCTTTCCCTGCGTTCCGAGAAGGAGGCTCGACGAGCTCGATTGCTTGGCCAAATCCCTGATTTGCGCAAGAACCGAAGCGTCATTGGCTCCTTGACCCAAGATTGGGTGTGGCATCGACCTGGAGGTAAGGTCAAGTTCCCAGTTCTCAGGCTGACCGGCACTCCGCACTTGTTTGCCGAGGCGCAGACGAATTACATCGAGCGTCTCCATGGGCCTTCGGCTCCGTGCCCCGGAGCCCTCGACTGTGATTTCACGGCTTCCGAGTTCGCCGTAACTGTAAAGACTTACTGGCCGAATCCACTCGCCAGAATCGATATCAATTCCGGCGATGCAGTAGCCATTCATCTTTCTTGAGACAGCGAGGCACAAGAACCGCACTTCGCGCATGAGTCAGCCCTTGGGTTAAAGATGGATGATTCTAACGCCGTCCCAGTGCTTCTGCAAATACTCGAGCGCCAGCCTGCGGTGGCAATGCTCGGCGGAGGCTTCGCTGCACAATAGGACGGTCCTTCTTTTGAATCGTTCCTGTGAAATGGCCGACTCGACCCGTCGCGACCGGATCAACGCAAGATAGGCCTCCGTGTAGGTTTCCCAGCTGCCTTTTTGCTTTTTGAACGCATCGAGGATCTCCTGCGTGGGCGCAAGGAGGGGTTCACGCTCGTACACGGCGCCACAAATCTCCTGAAGAAAGTATTTGAGGTCGGATTGTTTTGCGAAGCCCGCAAGTTGCGAAGTGTTATGCAACCGCACATCGAGCAGGCGTTCGATGCCGGCGGCCTTCAGTGCGCCGAAGAACTCGCCGGCACTTTTTTTCGTGAAACCGATGCTGTAGATCTCCATTGGTCCTCGTCCAACTCGGCAAACAGGGCAGGTTGCCCGCTTTCCAGAGGCTTGCCGGACTCGGCAGTTACCTGCGCGTCCGTTTGCAGGCGTCCATCGGCGCGGATGTGGGTGAGTTCGTGGCCATGCTCGGTCAGGACGCGCCCCACCAGCAGGCGGCGATGGCAATGAGCAGGATCTTCCTCGCCGCACAACAGCGCCACGCGAAAAGAGGCGATCCCGCGCTCCAATCGCTCCATACCCCCCACAAATGCCCGGTCGGATTTGATGCGGCCGTAGAGCACATGCCCGTTTTTGTCGTAATATGCCGGATCGGCCGGGCGGCCACCAAGTTCTGCGCCGAGAAAAATGTACTTGATCCCGCTCGCGGTCAGTTTCTTCTGCATGACTTCACGGTCGAATTGAGGGGCAAAGCGGGAATAGGGAGCGGACCGAGTGTCCACAATCACATCGATTTGTTGGCCCGCCAGAAGCCCGGCAAACTCCTCCCAGGTGTGCGCTGAATGGCCGATTGTGTAGACGGTACTCATGGGAGACTCAAGCCAAGCATAGCACTGGTTTCCTTTGAAATCGACGCGGCTCGCCATGCGGCGGCGCCCTAATCCCGGCTGTACTTCCCTCAGGGGCTAAACAGGCTGCGGAAAAACGGCGAACAGCGGACGAATTCTTGAGCGATGCACCCGCAGGGGCTAAAGCCCGTCATTCATTTTGCGGTGTTTACGGCACGAGTAAACTCGTGCCCTGTTACAAAACTCTCTTCCGAGGGAGTTTTTCCGCAGCCTGTAAAGCCCTCGTTTCTTTTGCAGGCTTTTACGGCACGACTGAAGTCGTGCCCTTTCAAGGCCAGCTTTAACTGGCTCATTCCGCACGCATTTTCCGGCGCAGGCGTTTAGACTGGTAACGTCTGCTCGATGCGCATGACCCATCGGTTTCAAGCCCTTCGCCGCTTTCGCTTCAATCTGCCGCAACGCATCGCGGCGGGAATGCTGGCGCTCTTTCTCCTGCAAGGATTCTGGCTGGTCAACCGCCAGACGCTGACCGACCTCGACTACCAGTACGCGCGCTGCGGACGCGAGACCTGGGAGAAGCCCTCGCCCCTGGCCGGCTACTACACTTCGTGCGGCAACATTCACGACGGCATTCTGGCCTACCGGCTGGCGGGGTTGCCGCTGACGCTGAATCTTCTGGCCGAGCGCGGGCTCGACCTCGCGCGCAAGCCGGAAAACCGCGTGGTGCAAGATCCAGGCGGCGAGCCGAGCACGTGGGAGCTGCGCCACCAGATGACGCACATCCTGCTGCTGATGCGGCTGCCGTTTCTCTTTGCCGGATTTCTGCTGGGCGGATGCATCTGGTGGGTCACGCGGCGGCTCTACGGCAATCTGGGCGGCTACACGGCGCTCGGGCTCTACTGCTTCTCGCCCGCGGTGCTGCGGGCCTGCGTCACGCCCAATCCCGAAGTGCTGGCCGCGCTGGGCCTGTTTGGCGGCGTATATACCTCGATCGGCGTGGCCCACGCCATGCAAGGGCCGGTTGCCAAATGGCGTCCGCGCGTCGTTCTGCTCACGGCGATTCTGGGCGTGGCGGCGGCCGCGCACATCGTGGCGCTGCCGCTGGCCGCGCTGCTGGGCCTGGCGGCCATGCTTTGGATCGCGGAGGGCCACAGGAGCCAGACGCTGCCCGTGGTGCTGGCAGCCGCGGCCGGCGCGCTGGTGCTGGTGTTTGCCTGCTACGGATTCTCGCCCGACGCGTCGAGCTACGTCTTTCGCTCGGCGGCGGGCTTCCTCTGGTTTTCGCTGGACCCCGCCTTCCGCTTCTTCGGCGCGCTTGCGAATGGCGGCATCACGGTGGCCGCCTGCGCCGCGGTGGTGTTGTACCTGGGCGCGCGCCGATCGCGCTACTTCGGCAACACAACTCCGTTGTTTTGCGCTTTGGTGTGCATGGTGCTCATCATGACAGGCTCTCCGGGCAGCCCATGGCTCTGGGCGCAACCTTTCCTGCTGACCTTTGTGGGCGGCGTCTTCGCCGACGCGTACGACGGTCCGCGAGGCCGGTGGGCGCTGGGCGCGGCGGCGGCGGTGGTCGTGTTGCAGGCCGTGCTGTGCGTGTTGAGCCTGCCGGGGCTGGTGTAGGGGACGCGCTGCGAAAATGCACTTGACGACATTAGGCCGTGGAAAGCATAATTGCTTATGTTCTTGTTAGAACGGCCTGAACGGGAGAGCAGAGCCCCTAACAGGGGAGCAACATGGCTCAGCAACAGTGGGGAGCTAAGGGCTCTGCAACAGCGATCGATAAACAGTGGAAAGTCATCTTCCACGATGAGTTCCTCGATGAATTTGGCACATGGTCCGAGATTGTTCAAGACGCAGTTCTCAGCTCGCTTGGCAAGTTGCGGGTATTTGGCCCTTCCCTTGGACGACCAACCGTCGATACTCTCAAGGGGTCTGGCTATCCGAACATGAAGGAACTTCGTGTGGATGCCGAGGGCGGAGTTTGGAGGATCGCATTTGCGTTCGATCCAACACGGAGAGCAATTCTGCTGGCAGGGGGAAGCAAAGCTGGCATTGCCAAAGCCAGGTTTTATTCCTCTCTGATCCGAGTTGCCGACGCTCGATACGGACGACACCTAATGAGCATGGGCCAGGAGCGTGAAAGAAAATGACAGTCTCGCTTGAGGAAATTCTCCAACGGCTTCCAGATGAGCGCCGTCACAGGATTGAACAGCGCACGGCGGATCTGATCGCCGAGGAACTGAACTTGCGCGAGGTGCGCCGCCTGCGAAAGTTGACTCAGGCGCGCCTTTCCAAGAAGCTCAGGATTGGGCAGGAGGGAGTTTCGCGCATTGAAAAGCGCACCGATCTGTATCTTTCCACGTTGCGAGGTTATGTCGAAGGCCTCGGCGGAAAACTGTCCCTGACCGTCGAATTCCCGGACCGGGCGCCAGTCGTTTTGTCAGGGCTGGGCGAAGAAAAGGTGGTGAAAAGGGTAGGGAGAAAACTCGCAGTAGAGCCCAAACGGGCAGCTGGATCGAAGACTCGCAGGCACCTTGCAGCCTGAAGGTCTGGTTTGTGGTTTGAAGCGAAAACTTACTTCATATATTAAAGATAAATAAAGGCTTATTTCCTCAACCCAGCCTTGCTAAAAGCCGCCTCGAACCTCTAAAATAGTAGTTAAGAGCTGCGGATCCGGCCCTGCTTTTTCCGGAGTTTTTGCCGCCTTTCTGCACGCCCTCAGAAAAAGACTATGGCAGACGACCAGAATCCCCAGCTTCCTCTCGGCGGAGTGAACCCTCCCGGCGGCACGAACCCCATTATCAACATCGAAGAGGAGATGCGCCGCTCCTATCTCGACTACGCGATGTCGGTGATCATCGGGCGCGCGCTGCCCGACGCTCGCGACGGATTGAAGCCGGTGCACCGCCGCATCCTTACGGCGATGGACCGCGAGGGGATGCAGCACAACAAGAAGTACTCAAAGTGCGCCGGCGTGGTTGGCGAGTGTTTGAAGAAGTACCATCCGCACGGAGATTCGTCGGTGTACGACGCGCTGGTGCGCATGGCGCAGCCATGGTCGCTACGCTATACGCTGGTGGACGGACAGGGCAACTTCGGTTCGGTGGACGGCGATCCGCCGGCGGCTTATCGGTATACCGAGTGCCGCATGGAGCGCATCGCCGAAGAGATGATGGCCGACATCGATATGGAAACCGTGGACATGGTTCCCAACTTCGATGAGACCACGGACGAGCCGTCGGTGCTGCCCACGCGCATCCCGACGCTGATCGTGAACGGATCAAATGGCATCGCGGTGGGCATGGCGACCAACATTCCGCCGCACAACTTGACTGAGGTGCTGAACGCGACCATCGCGCTGGTGAAGAACCCCAAGGGCGGACTGGCCGAAGTGCTGAAGCACGTGCACGGGCCCGACTTCCCGACCGCCGGCATTCTCTACGGCCGCACGGGCATCGTGGATGCCTACCGCACCGGCCGCGGCCGATTCCTGATGCGCGCGCGCGTGGCCACGGAGACCGTGACCAAGGAGCTGAAGGCGCTGGTGGTCACCGAGCTTCCCTACCAGGTCAACAAGTCCACGCTCTTCAAGCGCATCGCCGAGCTGGTGGAAAACAAGATCATCTCCGACATCGACATCGGCCAGGACCGCACGCGCGACGAGAGCGACCGCGACGGCATGAGATTCGTCATCGGCCTGAAGCGCGGCGCGCAGCCGGAGATTGTGTTGAACCAGCTCTACAAGCACACGCAGTTGCAAGAGAGCTTTTCCATGATTTTTCTGGCCGTGGTCAACGGCCAGCCACGCGAACTGGGCCTCGCCGAGGCCATTCAGGTCTTTATCGACCACCGCGTCGACGTGGTGCAACGGCGCACGGTCTTCCTGCTGCGCAAGGCCCGCGAGCGTGAGCATCAGTTCGAAGGCTATAAGATCGCCATCGACAATCTTGACGCCGTGATCCGGATCATCCGCGGATCGAATTCGCGGGTCGACGCGAGAGAGAACCTCTATGCGTGGGGCAAGGGCAAGGAGATCGTCATCCGCCTCGACCGCGAGCCGGGGCCGCACGAGGAAAAGGGCCTTACGCTGCGGCAGGTGGATGCGATTCTCGAACTGCAGCTCTATCGCCTCACGCAGTTCTCGGTCGACGAAATTCTGAACGAGTTGAAGGAGATCCGCGCGAAGATCGCCGAGTACGAGGAGATTCTAGGTAGCGAAAAGAAATTGCGCGCGGTGATTGTGGGTGAGCTTGAGGAGGTCCGCGCGAAGTACGGCGACAAGCGGCGCACCGAGATTGTGGACGAGAGCGCGGAGCTTCAGCTTGAAGACCTGATCGCCGACGAGCAGGTTGCGGTGACGGTGAGCCATCAAGGGTACCTGAAGCGGACTCCGATTTCCATTTATCGCCAGCAGCGGCGCGGCGGCACGGGGCGCATGGGGATGAAGACGCGCGAGGAAGATTTCGTCTCGCAGCTCATCATTGACTCCACGCACGCCTACCTGCTCTGCTTCACCAATACGGGGCGCGTCTACTGGCTCAAGGTCTACGAGATTCCCGACGTGAGCGCGGCAGGCAAGGGCAAATCGATCCAGAGCCTGCTCGATCTGCAACAGGGCGAGAAATGCTGCGCCATTCTGGGCGTGCGCGATCTGGAAGAAGAGGGCAAGTACGTCTTCTTTGCCACGCAAAAGGGCACGGTGAAGAAGACGCCGCTCAAAGATTTCTCGAACGTAATGTCGCGGGGCATCATCGCCATCGGCATCGACACCGACGACGAACTGGTGGCGGCGCGCATTACCGACGGCTCGCAGGTGGTCTTCCTGGCCACACACCTGGGGCTGGCGATTCGCTTCGAAGAGGGCGATGTGCGCTCCATGGGCCGGCCGGCGTATGGCGTGCGCGGCATCGGCCTGGTGAAGAACGACTACGTGGTGGGCGTCGCGGTGACGCCCAAGGAGCACGCGGCGGGCGCGTACCGCATTCTTTCGGTGACCGAGAACGGCTTTGGCAAGAGGACCGATGTGGAGGAGTACCGGCTGCAAACGCGCGGCGGCAAGGGGGTCAAGAACCTCTCCGTCACCGAGCGGGTGGGCCGCGTGAACACGATCCAGCTGGTCGACGACAAGTCGGAGCTGATGATCATCAGCCAGTTCGGCAAGATCATCCGCGTCGATACGAAAACCATCCGCTCGGCGGGCCGCGCCACGCAAGGCGTGCGGCTGTTGAGCCTCGAGCCCGAAGATAAAGTCGCCGCCGCGGTCATCATCCCACCCGAGGAACTGAACGGCAACGGGAACGGCAATCACGAGGGTGAGCAGGGAACGCTGCTGCAGTAAAAGGAGCGGCCATGCTTTAGGCGGGTATTGGAGCGCAGTAGTCGAGGCGCGTCTCAGGGGTGATTTCGATCGCTTCCAGCAGATCGTTCCCTAGAATTTCGGAAATGACCTCCCTCGAACTACCGAGAAAAGTGTAGGAATGATCATATTCCGAACAGACACACCAGCCCCGCGAACTCGGCCACCAGTACTCGGGCGTCTTCCAGTTCGTGGCAGTAGGAATCTCGGTGACCTCATTCATCATTCCTTCGAAGAGTAATTCCTGATCAGTCGCCACAAATGGAATTTCCGGCAACCGGAAGAAGCACGGAACTGATTTCTCGCCTGGAGTAAGAATCGTATTGAGTTCCGCGTATTCATCAGACTCCAGGTATCCCTCGCCGGGCCCCCATAGGAAGCGCGCCCAACAGCCGGGTTCTAGTCGGCTTCGGAACCATTCGTCGCTCAGCTCCGGAGCGAATGGCAGGCCTAATACCGCCGCTGCATCTGCCCACCTCACGCGGACATGTTCCTCCTTCGTTCGCAGTCTCTCGATCAACCTTCGCACGGGTGTGCAATTTGGAAGCTGGAGAATCTTGATCTCCTCGTCTGACAGAGGAGAATCGATCCATTGGTAATTTGCTTCAAGACGATGGAAGATCTTGGCATAGGCCTCAAAAACATCTGGCATGAAATTGGATATGGTAGTGCCGGGCCACGGGGAGTCACTTCTTCGAGACTTTACAGGCCGCCGTCCCCTTAAGATCCAGTCAAATGCGGATTGGTCTTCGCAAATCTTCATTCAGTCAGACACAAACCAAGCCAGTTAGAAGGCATCCAGCTCTCCATTCCGCTCGCGGCGAAACCGCCGAATCGTCTTATCCATCGGCTTCGTCGGATCGTAGACGACACCGATCTTCTTCCAAGCGGCGAGGCTTAACTCCCAGGTCAGTTCCATTCGTTCGCCAATGGTGAGACTGCGCCAGTTCTTCACCCTCTCCTTCAGGTGCTCCGGCACGTAACCGCAGGGGAATTTTGATTCGTCCACCTCGCTCATAGCGTCGAATCCTCTTCCGACGGTCGCTCATCCCATGGGTATTCCCGCACGGGCACCAGATTCTGTTTTCGTCCTTCGGGAAAGAGAGGATCGCCGCCCATTGCGTCGATGCGCGCGAACAACTCGTCGATAGTTTCGATGTGGGCAGCCGAAGCAGAGTTCGGCAGTTCCCTGTCCGACTTTTTATCGCTCTGCGACATGAGTGAATTGTACCCCGGCGTTGGTGTGATGAGGCGGAAGTTCGTTGAAAGACAACCGCAGATCCTTCGACTCGCTTTGGCGCATTTCATGCGCCAAGGCTCGCTCAGGATGACAACCTCATGATGTGAGCATCCGACTCATTACACCAGGCCAGATCCACAGTTGGTGTATCCCGACAGGGGCTGAAGCGCAAGACATTGATGGGCGCTTCTTCGGCCCGACTGAAGTCGTGCCCTTTCACGGATCAGGCATCGCCCCTACGGGGCTTCACTTCCATCTCGCTCCTCTACCCCACGCTCCCACCCCAGGAAACAAAGACCGTTCCCTGGGGACCCCGGTTGAAGCGCGGGGCTAATAACTGTTGCGCCTACGGCGCGTACGGCACGACTGAATTCGTGCCCTTTTACAAAGCCATTCATCAGGGAGGTTTTAGTGCTGCGACCGCATGAGTTAGCAATGCTGCATGGACAAGCGTGGGTCAGGAGACCCACGCCACAGCCGGCCAGGAGGCCGGCGCTACGCTTGGGACATTAAACAATCACGCGGTCACGGTATTAGAGCCGGACTTCGCGTACCGGCATGGGTCCGCTCTCCGGCTCAATGCCGGTTTCCTTATACGGCGAGTCCTGCATTGCCGCGGCAAGATCGGCGCCATTGCCGCCTTCGGGTGTCCCGCCTGTTGTCCCTTTGCGCGACCAATAGAGATACACGGGAATGCCCAAGAGCACCAGGATCAGGCCGGGCCAGGTGTATTGCGGTTTGTAGCGTAGCAGCGCGGCGCAGATGCCTGTCGCCATCAGGATGTAGAGAGCGGGAAGCACGGGGTAGCCGAATGCCTTGTAGGGGCGCGGCGCGTGGGGCTGCTTGAAGCGCAGCACGAAGAGCCCGAGGATGGTGAGGATGTAAAAGACCAGCACCGCGAAGATGATGTAATCGAGCAGTTGGCCGTAGGAGCCGGAGACGCAGAGCAGCGTGGTCCAGATGGCCTGCACCACCAGCGCGGCGGCCGGAGTCTTGGTGCGCGAGTGCAGCTTTCCTACAAAACGAAAAAAAAGACCGTCCTGCGCCATGGCGTAGTAGGCGCGGGCGCCTGAGAGCGTGATGCCGTTGGCGCAGCCGAAGGTGGAGATGAGAATGGCCGCGGCCATCAGATAGCCGCCAATGCCCGGAAAGATCTGCTGCAACACCGCTGCGCCAATGCGATCCTCGGAGGCAAATTGCACGCCGCGCGCGAAGATTGTCGCGCCGTGCGGGTCGCCGTGGAGCGGAAGAACAAGAATGTAGGCCGCGCTGGCCAGGAAATAGACCACCAGCACGAAGCCGACGCCCAGGGCCAGCGAAAGCGGCACGTTGCGCCGGGGGTTCTTGATTTCGCCGGCCGTGAAGGTGACGTTGTTCCACGCATCGGCGGAGAAGAGCGAGCCAACCTGCACCACGGCGAGGATGGCGAGAGCGCCCACCATGACGATGGGCCCCTGCGCGCCCACTTGCACGGGATGCAGCGACGACCATCCGGCATTGCGCCAGAACTGGCTCCAGTGGCTGCCGAAGTTGGCCGCGAGGGCCGCGGCGTTGCGGCCCACGGTGAATCCCAGCAGCACGAGAGCGGCGAGCGAGAGCGCCTTGGCCACGGTGAAGACGTTTTGCAGAAGCGCGCCGAAGCGCACGCCGCAGATGTTCACGGCCGCGACGAACAGCACCACGAGAATGCCGGCGAGGTTCGCGGTGCTCAAGCCAATATCCATGTTGCCGAGCAGCATGGGGCCGACGGGAATGGGAGGAACGTGCGCGATGTGCCACAGCCAGTGCGTGCTTGAAACCACGGGGGAGAAGACGCCGAGGAATTTGCCGAAGGCCACGCACACCGCGGCGATGGTTCCGGTCTCGATGACGAGGAAGAGCGTCCAGCCGTAGAGAAATCCCCACAGGGGGCCGAGCGACTCGCGCAGGTAGACGTATTGGCCGCCGGCTTTGGGCATCATGGCGGCGAGCTCGCCGTAGCTCAGGGCGCAGATCATGGTCATGACCGCGGTGACGATCCACGCACCCAGGTAAAGCGCCGGAGAATCGGTGAGGCGGGCAATGTCGCAATCGACGATGAAGATGCCGCTGCCGATCATGGAGCCGACGACGATGGTGGTGGCGCTGAACAGGCCCAGGCTGGGTACCAACTGCGCACCGGAGTTGCCGGGAGCGGAGGGCGGCAGCGTGCCATCGCTCCTCCCGTGGCTGCCTTCGGGCTGCTGATCCATATTGTTCATGGTATCCAACTCTGCGCTGCGCCCGGGGAGGAAAACGGCAATCTCACTGCCGGCGGGGTTCTCCCGTGGGCAGGAAGGCTATTCCGGCAATGTTGTCTCCCGAGGCGAGCAGATCGCGGACGCGCTCCGGATTGGGGCCTTGGCGCGCGGCCGCTTGCTGAAGCACGCCGAGCGCCGCGGCAGGCGTGGTTGCGGCTGGCAGCCGGAAGATCCACGGAATGTTGGCCGAAGTGAGCGACCGGTCGTTGCTCAGCGCGACCACGGGAACGAAGCATTTCAGCGCCAGCTGCTCGGCCAGATGCGCGGCGTCGCGATCGAGAGCCAGGATGGCCAGCGCGTGCCCGTCCATCAGCGCGTGAACCAATTGGGTTGAAGCCGCGCCCCAGCTTTGCCCACTTTCCACCGGCAGCAGCGACAACTTGAGGCCTCCCGAAGATCCCGCGCGCAACACCGAGAGAACCTCGGGCTCATGCACGATTTGGGCCGCTCCCCGGCCAAAGACGATCACGCGCACCGGCCCCGGCGGAAGATTCGCGGTGCGCGGGCCAAGATATTCCACGACCTCTTCGCCCACCCGCGCGTAGGGCGCAGGTGGTGCGGCTGCGGGCGCGGCAGGCGCGGGCGATGCATCAGCGGCGGACGCCTGGGCCGCGGCGTGAGTCTTGTCCATACTGGCCGGCCGATAGGTGATTGCGCCATCGTGCACCGTGCCGATAAACATGGGCGCCACATTCTTCTGGTTGGGATCGAAGATCATGTGTCCGGTGACGCCGTCGTATTCCTCGATGTCCGCGAGCGCGTCGTGGATGCGGGCGCGGTTCAGCCCCGCCGCGCAGATGGCGTCGAGCAGGGCGTTCATTCCGTCGTAGGCCAGCGCGGCAAACTGCTCAGGGGGCTCGTGGAAGCGCGCCTGGAAGCGTTGGTTGAAATCGAGCCAGCGCGGGTCATTGCGCGTGGGATCGTAAGGGAAGACGGCCTCGAACCCCTCCGCTGCGGGCCCGGCTTCGGCAAGCAAATCCGGCCCCAGCGTGCGATAGGAGCCGAAGACGCGCTGCTTCATGCCCATGGCGCGCATTTGCTTCAGAATCTGTGCGGCCGGGATTTCGTCGGCCCAAAGCACTATGGCATCGGCACGCGAATCGCGAATGATTCCCAGTTCGCGCGTGAAGTCCGTGTCGCCGGCAATAAACTTTTGCTCGATGACCACAGGATGGCCCAGACGGCGAGCGGCGTCGCGGAACTTGCCCACGCCGAACCGCCCGTAGCGGTTGTTCACGCGCAGAATCGCCACACGCTTCAGGCCCAGTTCGGTATAGATGCGCCGCGCCAGCGTGTAGCACTGCACGCGATCGTCCTGCAGGTCGGTGAAGTACCACGGAATATATGTTTCCGGAATCGTGGGGTCCGTTGATGCCGAATTGACGATGGGAATTTCGGCCTTGAGCGCCAGGCGCAGCATGACGTGCGTGGACTCGGAGCTGATGGAGCCGAAGATCGCCCAGTCCTGTTCGTCGTAGATCATCTGCACCGCTTCGTTCGAGGCCGCTCCCCAGATGGCGGGATCGGTGGGCCGTTCTTCGCTGTACGCCGCATTCGCCTGCCAGTTGTTGTAGTCGTTGTGAAGCATCAGGCGAAACGGCTTGCCTCCGTAACCGCCGCGCGCGTTGGCTTCCTCAACGGCAAGCTGCGCGCCATGCAGCATGCGCTGGCCGAAGGTTTGCTCGGGTCCGTTGGCGATCGGTCCCATGAATCCGATGCGCACCTCGCTCAGGTTCTTCGGTTCGGGAACGTCCCGCGCCGCGCCTACATAAATGTCGGGATGAATGTAATTGAGGTCGTAGGGCGTGGCAAATTTGGCGAAGGGGCTCAGGTCCTCCGGCTCGCCGGCATAGGGCGCGACCGCGCGATCGCGCGGCGGCGCCGGCGGGTGCGCGCCGCACGAGCACACATGCGCGCTCTGGACAGGTTTTTGCTCCGCACTTTGGCTCACGAGAGCGGGCGCGCCGCTCATCACCCACAAACACGCCGCCGAAATCATCCAACCTTTGCGCATTACGCTTCTCTCCGTCTGGAGCAGCCGCTGGTGAAAGGAACCTTCGAAACCGATTGAAAAACTCTTTCAGGGGCTAAAGCCCGTCGATCTTGCTGGTCTCACGGCACGGCTGAAGTCGTGCCCTTTCGCGACGCAACTTCCTTCGCCGCGACTACGAGCTGCTCTTCTCCGTGCGAAACATGGCAATGGCCTCGATCTCTATGAGCAGCTCGGGCCGGCAAAGAATGGCCTGGATGCCGGTGGATGCGGGCAGCGGATCGAGCCCCTGCTCCTTGTAGAACGCGGTGCGCTCTTCGTTGAACGCGTCATAATCGCGCTCGATGTCGCGGAGGTAGCAGGTGGTGCGCACAATGTCGTGCCAGGTGCAGCCCTCGCTGGCCAGCAGTCCGGTAATGTTCTCGAGCGTGCGCCGCATCTGCCTGCGAAAATCGCCGATGTGCACGCTCTGGCCGTTCTCGTCGATGGAGGCCGTGCCGGAGATCAGGAGAATCGTGAGGCCGTTGAGATCGATTCTCATGCCGCGCGAAAACGAGCTGGGCTTGGCGTAGGCGAAGGCCTCATTCAAAACGTTGTGGTTGGTGACCGCGCGCTTTTTTACCGGCGCGTGGGAGATGGTTTCTAGGATTTCATCAAATGCGCTCATCGTATGACTCCTTCAAGAAACTCTTTAGAACGTTTTACGGTTGACGAATCCCGTGACTCAATCCCTTGGCTGTGGCAACCCAGATGTCACGACCCTGAAAATCGATGCCGAGAATGTAGTTGTGGGCCGGAGCAGTGGTGACGGGCACCGCGGCAACGCGCCCTTGCGCGTCGCGCACCGTCATCTCCGGTTTTCCGGTCGAGAGCGACGGGCGATAAACCGCCCAATTCGCGCCGTCGTAGTAGGCCAGGCCTTTGTCGGTGCAGAACCAGGCGTGATTCGCGTCGACGCCCTTCACGAAATTGGTGAAGTTCGAGGGCAGCCCGCTGTCCTTGGTCAGGAAGTTGTGCCAGTAGCGGCCGTCGTAGCGGCTGTCGCCGAAGTAGGTCGCGGCCCACACGATGCCGTCCACGTAGCTGACCGAAGAGACGATCTCGTGAATCAGGCCCTGGTCTTTGAAGAGCACAATCTCGTTCTCGCCGTCGGGATCTTCGTATTTATCCCAGGCTTGCGTTTTCTGGTTGTATTCGAGCAGACCGCTGCCCCAAATGGCGAAGTAGACCTTGTCGGGCGCGGCAGAGACGCCGTAGGCCCATATCTCGATCATGGGCGTGTTGCGCTCGTTGTAGAGCGACCACTGGCCGGTGCGCAGGTCGAGGCGGTTTGCGCCCGCGGCCGTCGCCACCCACACATTCTCGCCCTCCACTGAAACCCCGTAGACCACGTCGTTGCTCAACCCCGAATTCAGTTGCGTGTAAGTGTCGATGCGCCCGCCGGAGACGCGGCTCAGGCCGCCCATGGTGCCGGCCCACACGTCGCCGGTGCGCTTGTCGAGGGCGAGCGAAAGCACGGCGCGATGCGCCAGGCCGTCCTTCGTCGTATAGGTCTTCCATTTGCCGTTCTCGTAGAGCCCCAGTCCGTTTTCGGTGCCCGCCCAGATGCGATCTCCGTCCACCAGCACCGCGAAGACGTGGTTGTCGGGCAGGCCGTTCTCGGTAGTGAAGTTCTCAAAGCGGAAGCGCGGAAGATTTTGTGCCGCGGCGGAAACCTTCAAGACAGACGCCTTGGGCGCGCGCGCCGCTGCCGGCGCGGCCGGTTGCTTTTGCGCGCTCGCGGCCATCGGCGCAACCATCGCGATTGCTGCCGCGGCCATCGCCAGCGCCATTGCGAAATGTTCCCTCCGCGCAAGATTCTTCATCGCGTCCTCAGATACTCAATCAGGTCGTTGAGTTGATTCTTGGTCAGGTCGTTGGTGCGGCCATGCTTATCTTCCGGGTTGAAGACGGTCCAGATTTCTTCGAGCGTAGGCGCGGAACCGTCGTGCATGAAGGGCGCCATGAGCGCGACGTCGGTCAGTTGCGGCGTCTTCAAAAGCCCGGACCTGTCGGTGGGCTTCTTTGTGCCCACGTCGAGGATCTTTCGATTGGTGCCCTGGGCGCCGCTGTGGCAATAGGAGCAGCGGTTGGCCTCCGGGATGGGCTTGCCGAAGTTGTCCTCGGCGCGTTCGAAGATTTGCTTGCCGCGCTCCTCGGCCGCGGTCAGCTCGTTGTCCGGCGACCGCCAGCGATTGGGCCGCGGCTGCAGGCTGCGGATGTAGACGACCAGATCGGTCAGCGTCAGATCGTCAAAGTTCTCCGAACGCCAGAAATATTTCTCCGTGCGCGGGCCGCACTCGGTGGGTATGTTGGGGTTGGCTCCGTTCCACTTGTAGGGGCCGACATCCTTGATGCCCTCGAGCAATTTGTTCTCCACAATGTCAACCCCGAATCCATCCGGCTCCAGATCCCAGGTCAGGCCGTCGAAAGTGGAATCGATGTGGCAGTTGGCGCAACCGATCTGGCCTTGAAACGAGTAGCGCGCGGTATAAAACGCCTGCTCGCCGTAGCGCAGGATCGAGAGCTCCTTTGGCCCATCCAAAGAAATGGTCGCGGTCACGCGATTGGTGCGCGTGTCGATGACGCTGATCGTATCCTCGAGGCGGTTGGCGACAAACAACCTGCGGCCGTCGGGCGAGAGCGTCGCGCCGCGCGGGTCGTGACCGACGGGGATGCGCGCAATAACATAGTTCGCACTCGCCGAAAGATCCTCAACAAACGGCTTCGGCCGCGCACGCACGGTCGCGAGCAGACGCCGCACATCGATCGCGGTCACGATCTCAGAGCCGCCGCTGGTCACGTAGAGGCGCGACTTATCCGGGGTGATGGCCACACCGAAGGGCCGCGCGGCGTAACGCTCCAGCTCGTCGAGGGGTATTTCTACTGGTTTTGGACCAATGTCAGAGCCAAAAAGAGTCAGCGTGTCCACGAAGGCGAAGCCGTGTTCGAGATGCGCAAGCGGCACCAGGTTCTTGGGATGCATTTCGGCCGCCGCGCCCAGCCGTCCATCGGCGGAGATAGCCACGTGGAAAACGCCGGCGATGCTGTGGAGAGGAATGCGATCGACCACCACGGCGCGCGCCGTGTCGATCACCGCGATCTCCGACTCCGGCGGCATGCGGTTTCCCAACTCGCTCGCCTGCCGGGGCAGGATCGGGTAGACATGCGTAACGTAAAGGCGGCGGCCATCGGGAGCAAACGTCACGTAACTCGCGCCGCGCCCGGCCGCGAGCCGCTTTTCCTCCGCTCCGGTGCGAGCGTCGAGCACGGCCACGTCGTTGGAGATGCGATTGGCCACGAACAAAAAGTTGCCGGTGGGGTCCTGGGCCACGCTGGAAGGCTCCGCGCCCACCGGCCAGGTCGCGGTCACCTGGAGCGATCGCGTGTCGATGACCGACACCGTGTCGTCCCACGAGTTGGCGACGAAGAGCCGCGCGCCGTCGGGCGAAAGCGCGAAGCCGCGCGGCACGCGGCCCACGGCGACCGTGCCGATGGTTTTGTAGGTCGCCGCGTCCAGCACGCGCACTTCACCGCTCCCCTGGCAGAGCACGTAAAACCGCGCGCCGTCCGAGGAAAACAATGTCTCGACGGGAGACGCGTAGACCAGGGGCTCGCCGGAGTGCGCGCGCGCGGCCGCCTGAACGGTTCTCCCCGTCCACGGCGCGGCAACGACGAGCGCCGCTGCCAGAAGCAGCGCGGCCGTGAGACAACCTTGCAGGCGGCGCTTCACTTCGGCTCCTCAATGGTGAGCACGCGGTCGACACTCTGGTTTTCCAGGGTCTGCTCGCGCCCGCTCGGCCAGTGCACTACGATCTTGTCCACGGAGGTTGCCGCGCCCAGGCCGAAGTGCAGCCGCGCATCGTTCTGCGAAAGGTAGCCCGATGCGGCCACACGCTCCTCGAGCGAATGCCTGCCGCCCGCGAAGACCTCAACGCGCGCGCCAATCCCGTCGCGGTTGCTTTTTGCGCCGGGGCTAGAAACGGAATTGGGAGCGGGTCCGGGAGCGACGCCACGATCGCCGGCGCGCATGGCGCCGACGAGCTTCACTTCGATCCAATGGCCGGTGCTGGATGTGACGTTGCGCAGCAGCGTGCCGCGCGCGCCGAGGTTGACGACAAATGCCCCCACTTTGCCGTCGTTCATGTAATCGGCAAAGCACGCGCCGCGGGCCACCGTGCGCTGGCTCAGAACGGGACCGGACTGGAGCGAGACGTCTTCAAACTTCCCGTTGCCCAAGCCGCGAAACAACGTGTGTTCCTGCGTAATAAGGTGAATCAATCCGCCGTGAAAGATGAGGATGTCGAGGTTTCCGTCGTTATCGAAGTCGTAAACGCCCGTTCCCCAGCTCACGTATTGCGCGTTGGCCTGCGAGATGCCATTGGACGCGCCCACATCTTCAAAGTTTCCGTTTCCCTCGTTTCGCAAAAAGCGGTTGTAGTGGCCGTCAGTTACCCACAAGTCGAGCAGTCCCCGACCCTCGAAGTCGGCAAAGACCGGACCCATCGACGAAGTCGATTCGCCGTTCTGCCCGTAGGCGGTGCCCGTGTCGGAGGCGATGTCCTCAAAAGTTCCGTCGTGCTTGTTGTGAAAGAGGAAGTTTTCCGTGCGGTCGTTGGCCACGTAGATGTCGTCCCAACCGTCGCCGGTGAAGTCGCCGGTTGTAACGCCCATAGTGCGGCCCACGTAGCCGCCAATGCCGGACTTCTCAGTTACGTCAGTAAATGTGCCGTCGCAGTTGTTGTGGAAGAGCATGTTGGTTTCGCCCGCGTAGTCGAGCGGCCCAGGATAATTGTCCGCCGCGTAGTACGCGCGGTACTTGGGATCGAACTTGACGTAGCGGCCGACGAACAGATCCAGGCAGCCGTCCCTGTCGTAGTCGATCCAGGTGGAGCTGATGGCCCAGCCGCTCACCTTGATGCCGGCTTTTTCTGTGACATCCGCGAAGTGCCCGTTGCCGTCGTTGCGATAGAGAATCACCTTGCCGTAGCCGGTCACGAACAGATCTTCGTTGCCGTCGTTCAAATAGTCGCCGGCGGTCACTGCGACGGAATACACGTCGGGATTGAGGCCGGCCTTTTCGGTCACATCGGTAAAGCGCCCGTTGCCATCGTTGCGGTAAAGATGGTTGTGCGGAGGAGGATTCGGCTTCACCTTCAGCGGATACGGATGCATGGAGTCGTCGAGGGGACGGCCGTTGACGACGTAGAGCGAAGGCAGGCCGGAGTTGTTGTAGTCGAACCACGCGCAGCCTGCGCCGGTGCCCTCGAGCAGCGAACCCAACTGCGCCGAACCGAAGCTGTCGACGAAGTCGATGCCGGAAGCATCGGTCGCGTCTTCAAAGCGGATGGCTGAAGCATTGACGCCGATGTTGGCAGGCGGCGCATTGGTTGGCGCGGCGGTTGGCGGGGCAGCGGCCCCAGAGGCGGTGGGAGCCGAGATGGGCGCGGCCGCAGCAGGAACGCCGGATGCGGGCCCCGCCTGCGCATCGCTCGCAGGGGGCGGCAATGGAGACGCTGCTTGCGCGGCAATCTGCACACGCGCCGAAACCAGAAAAACCATCGCACCAAAAAGAGCCAGGCGCAAACTCATTTTGAGGACCCTCCTGCCATTGCGCTCTGCGCGGATGCCGGCGGCTTTCCGGTTAGATCGGCCGGCGTGATGGTACGCAGCAGCACCGCCGGCACGCGATTTTCCGGCGCGCGCTCCGGACCGGCGTGGCAGCCCACGCAGATGCGCTGCTCGCCGCTGCGAATCCAGAACCAGCCGTGCTCCTGGCGCAGAACCGCGCCCTTCGCGTCGAGGACCGCGAACCGGATGGGCCTGTCGGACGGAACCTGGACGAAGAACGAACCGTCGCTCTCGATGGGCGCCGTTCCCATGGTCTTGGTCACTCCCGCCACGTCTTGCGCTTCGAGCCGCACGCGCGCGGGCGCTCCGCGCAAAGCGCCGTCGCGCGAAACGCGCACATCCATGGCGAGCAGATTCGCATAGTCCCACGGGTGCAAGCCGGAGGGATGCCGATTGGGCCGGGGGCGCGGAGCAACGACGACCGGCTCGACCAGATCGTCTTTGCTCTCGAAAAGAACCGTGTGCATCGCCGCCGCGCCGGGCTGCCAAATTTCGATGGCGTAGTGAGCGCTTGGCGATGTACGCGCGCTCAAGAGCCACGCGCCCGATGCGGTTTCGGCAATCGCGCCTGCGTAGTTGGCATGCGGCGCGGCGACCGGCACTGCGTGGGCCAGGGGCGAAGTGAACCGGGCCAGCGAGGTTCCCTCGGTAAAGACCACGTCGCCCGAGCCGAGCTGCGTGCCGCCCCAACGCGCACTCCCATGATCGCAGCGCACCGACTCGACGCCCGATCCATCCGCATAGACCAGATAGAGCTCCGGCGTCGAACCCTGCCCGAGCGGGTAGCCAGCTTCAAACAGAATCCGGCCGTCGCGCAGAACGCCAGCGGGAAATGCATTGCCGCGCGTGTAGGTGAGCGGCAGCACGCCGGGGCCGGCCGTGGGATTCCATGTGGTGCCGTCCACGGGGTGTCCGTCCGGAGCGGATTGCACTTGAAATCCTGCCGGAGTGCGCTCGGCCCAGACCATGCGTCCGCCGGGCAAATAGAGCGGGCGTTCCGCGTCGGCTGGCGTCGCAATCACTTGGCGCAGCGAATGATCCTTGAGCGTCAGCTCCCAAATCTGCCAGGGATCATCGCCCGCATTGCGCTTGCCGGCGAAGAGCACGGTCTGCGCGTCGAACGAGAGATTCGCATCCGCCGAAGCGGCAAAGCCAGCGACGAGCGGCTCGGCCTTGCCCGCGTGAACCAGCAGCAACTGCGCGCCCCTTGGAAACCGCTCCTGGCCATGCAACTCGGCCAGCGGCACGTAAACTGGCGCGGCGGTCACGATGATGTCGCAGTCGATTTGCGCGGCGGGCGCATTGGCTCTGCTCGAGGCAAGACCGCAGATGAGAATCAGCGTCGCAATGGCCATGCCTGCGGCTGGCTTCCGATGGATTGCTCTCATCGCACCGCCTCTGCGATCCGGAGGCCGGCCAATTCGTGCTGCTCCAGCTTCTCTACGTGAAGCTCCGTGGCGCGCCATTCCATCCACGGCTCGAGCGCGTTCATCATGGCGTCGAATCCGGCGAAATCCAGCGACTGCTCGCCGTCGCTCCACGCGTGGTCGGGATCGGGATGCACTTCGACGATCACGCCATCGGCGCCGGCGGCCATGCCGATACGCGCCAGCGCGGGAACCAGTTCTCTAGCGCCTGCCGCATGGCTTGGGTCGGCGACGACCGGCAGGTGCGTCACCTGCTTAAGCAGCGCGATGCCGGCGGCGTCGAAGGTGTTGCGCATCGCGGTTTCAAAGGTGCGGATGCCGCGCTCGCAGAGAATCACGTTGCGGGTGCCATGATCGAGGACCACCTGCGCCGAGCGCAAAAAATCCGCAATCGTCGCCACCATGCCACGCTTGAGGAGGATGGGCCGTCCGGATCGGGCAGCGGCTTCGAGCAGCGTGTAGTTTTCCATGTTGCGCGAGCCGATCTGCAAAATGTCGGCGTATTCGGCTACCAGCGCGACGTCAACTTCGGACATCACCTCGGTGACCACGGCCAGCCCGGTGGCTTCGCGCGCGCGGCCGAGCAGCTTCAACCCCTCCAGGCCCAGGCCTTGAAATGCATAAGGAGAGCTGCGCGGCTTGAATGCGCCGCCACGCAGGACACGCGCGCCCGCCTGGCGCACATGATGGGCCGTGGCCATGAGCTGGCTCTCGGTTTCCACCGAGCACGGCCCGGCCATGACGACGAATTCGTCTCCGCCCACGAAAAAATCGCGCACCGGCACCAGCGTCCGCGGGCGACTCGCGCCAACGAGAACATCGGGGCTCTCGGCAAACTGCTGCCGCCAACTTTCGCGCACGCGGAACTCTCCGTCCGGCCTCCATCTACCAGGGAAGCGCCAGTCTATCGCGATTGAGGGCTCTGCGCCTCCACCAAAAGGTGGAGACGCGCAGGAGCGGCCGGGTGCGGAGAGTCCGTAAAAACGCTGATTCTTAAGTAAAAAAACGGTGCAGCGCGATTTACTCCCGCGCTATCGGCGGCGGGCGGTATCCGAAGGCCGCATCGACTAGGGCAGCCACACCCAGCGCCACTTCATCCTCGAACGGGCGCGCGGCAATCTGCACGGCGATGGGCAACCCTTCCGGCGAGCGGCCCACGGGAACCACGGCTGCCGGCGCGCCCAGCGTGTTGAACCACTGCGTGTAGCGGACGGCATCGAGGTACTCGACCGATACGCCGTCGATGGTCCAACTGCGCTCGCCATGACGAAACGCTGGAATGGCGGCTGCCGGGCAGAGCAAGACCGGAAGTCGGCTCATCTCGGCCAGCGTCTTCGCGCGCAGAAGGTCTAACTCAGCCCATGCATTGAGCAACTCCGTCGCCGTGAGCGGCCCGGCAGCTTCGGCGGTGGCAAGAAATTCGCTGAAAATCGGGCTCAGTTGTTCGCGCTTGCCGCGAATCTCCGGCGCGTAAAACATAGCTCCGCACTGCACGAAAAATGTCCACCACAACTTGCGCAGCGGCTCGAGTGTGCACGGCCGGAACGGTTCTACGCGAAAACCGGCCTCGCCGAGCGCCGTCGCCGCGGCGTTCACCGCGGCGCGCGTCTCCGACGTCACGGGAACCAGAGCGTCGTCCTCAAAGAATCCGATTGGGTGGGAGCGCAACTCGTCCAGGCTGCGCTCTCGATACGCAACCGGCGGACTGACCGGATCGAGCGGGTCCTGGCCGCTGAGCGTGCGGAAGAACAGCGCAACGTCGCCCATGGTTCGCGCCATGGGCCCGATGGCGCCCAGAATCGCAAACGGCCCCACGCAGGGCGGCAGATGCCCGCATCCCGGAATGCGCCCCGGCGTGGGCTTGAACGAGCAGATGCCCGTGAAGTGCGCGGGCACGCGCACCGATCCGCCGCTGTCCGAGCCCAATCCGCCCGCCGACATTCCGGCCGCGATGGCCGCCGACTCGCCTCCGCTCGATCCGCCGGGCGAACGCTCAAGGTCCCACGGGTTGTTTGTGCGGCCGTGCAGCAGATTCGCGGTCTCGTAGGCCATCAGAAATTCGGGGCAATTCGTGGTGCCCAGAATCAACGCTCCTGCGGCGCGCAGCCGCGCCACTACCACCGCGTCCTCAGACGGCACATCGCCCTTGTGCAGCAGGCTTCCCATCTCGCAGCGGTAGCCCGCGGTCGCAATCGACGATTTCACGGTAACCGGCAAGCCGTGCAGAGGGCCGCGCGGCGCCGGCGTCGCATCGAGTTGCCGGTCGAGTTGCTGGGCTTGGGCGCGCACACGTTCCGCGTCGAAATCGGCAAAGACGTTGAGCTGCGGATTGAGCCGCTCGTTCTGGCGGATGTGCGCCTCTGCCAGCTCAGCCACCGAAATCCGGCCGGCGCGCAGCAATTCCAATTGCCGCACCGCCGGCGCCAGCACCAGATCGCGCTCAATCTCCTTCACGGTTGCGTCTCCGGCGCGGTCCGCGGCGCGTCATCATCCAGCGGTGTCGACGGCAGCATTTTGTAGTCGAAGCGGTACGACCGAACCGGCTCGCCCGAATCGAAACGATCGTTCCAGTTCAATTGATAATCGAGCGAATCCGCATCGTCGGGGTATTTTTCTGGTTTTGGATAAGGGTATGCGCTCATGCCATGAAACGGCATTTGCGCCACGGTGAATGGCGCCGCATCCCACCAGTCCATGTCTTTCACATACCCGTTGGCGTAGAAGAAGTAATCGCGCTTCCAGTGCGGCGGAAGGGCGGGCAGATCCGCCGCGTCGAACTCCGCGCGAACCTCCTCGCCGCTGCCGAAGACCACAAAGCGATTGTCAATGGCCGCGAGCAGCGGCGTCACGTCGCCCATGTGCGTGTAACTGCCGCGCTCGTGCTGGAACGGCCCGATCAAGCTCACAAGATCGTAGTTGTAGTCGAGATCGCCGGGACTGGGAAGATCGATCTGCTTCGGGTAGCCGCGGAATCGGAGCGTCGCGCTGGCCAGGGGAATCTCCGTTGTGCGCGCCTCGGCGTTCGTGCTTTGGTCGATCAGCACCTGGTCCCAGTAAATCTGCAAATTCGTCATCAGGCGGATACGGCGCGTGCCCGCGGGCAGCTTGCCGGTCAAATCCACAACAATGGTCCGCTCCAGGCCCGCGGGAAATCCTGCGTCGCCCGGAATCCGCTGCCATGTGCGGTCAGCAAGCTCGGCCTCCACGTACGGCGGAATCTCTTTGACTCCTGCCTGCCAGGCCGCGTAAAGCGAAGTCGCGCTGAAGTAGTTCACGTAGCCGGTCATCAGCAAACGCAGCGGGGACTTCGCGTCCAGCGGGCCCAGGTCTAGCGTGAGCGCGTGCAGGTTGGCAAAACCATCGTAGGGCAGCGCCGTGAATCCACTGGCAAACTTATGATCGCGCCGGCTGAGCAGACTGAGCACATCGCGTCCTTGCCCGTCCCACGCACCGAGGGGCGGATGCGCGCCCTTGCTTGCAATCACGCGGCCCGAAGCAAAGGGCGGGTCGTCGAGAAAACTCTCATCGGGATTCACCTCCACATCTTCGGGATGATCGACCGCAACCATGCGCAACTGGTCGATGTAGTTCACCTCTTCCATCGGCTCCATGAAGCGCGCGCTGATTTTGCCATTCACCAGCGCCACGTCGGCGCCGTCAATTTTCACACATTCGCCGGGATTCGGAATATTGCGCCGCGTGGGCGTAAACCAGTGGCCAACCACCGCCGCGCCGATCACATCCGTGACGAATTTGTAGCGATGCCCATTCCACACAAACAGCACCGGACAGGAGCTGCCGCGGCGGTCGGCTTCCTTCATGGCGATCACGCGGGTCTCGGGCAAGTCGATCTCGTCCTGCAACACGCCCGTGGGCCACAGGATGCGCAGCAGGTCGATGCCCGGCGCTTGCCCCAGGCCCACAAGAATCTGCGGCGGTGCCTGCGTCTGGTAGCCCGAAGCGCCGGCGAGCTCCCACTTTTGCCAGAGTCCGTTGGCGAAGACCTCTACCTTCACGCCTAGCGCCGTCTTGTTGTCCGCGAAGCCCGTGAGGTCGAGGCGCGCAAAGTGGTTCTTGTTCGCTCCCACATTGCGCAGCAGCACCGGCGGAGCATCTTCCTGGGTCACGATCAGATCGGCTGCGCCGTCGCCATCCACGTCGGCGGCGATCAGCCCGCGCGGCGCAGTCAGACGATTGCTGTCCAGGCCCAGCGCATGGCTCACGTCTTCAAACGTGCCGTCGCCGCGGTTGCGCAAGACGCGCACCTGGGGCCCGGTTTGCGTTTCCACAATCGCCGCCAGGTCGATCCATCCATCGTTGTCGATATCGATCGGAGTCAGGCCCCAACCCCGTGTTGCGTCCTTGAGCGGCAGATCCACGCGTTCAAAGCGCCTGCCGATGTGACCGGGCCCCTCCACGTTGCGCCAAAGTGTAAGCCCGGGCGCGCCCGCGTGCGTCACGGCCATGTCCATCCAGCCGTCCTTGTTGAAGTCGAGCACCGCGATGCCGACGGTGGGCGGCAAATTCACGCCCTCGTACAGCGGTTGCGTAGGATATCTGCCCTCGCGTGGATTCACGTAGATCAGCGGCGCTGGTCCGTCGCCCGTCACGGCCAGATCCACGGCGCGATCGTTGTTGAAATCGGTGAGGATCGCCGAGGCCGTTTTGCCGCTTCCCCCCAGGCCGGTCTCCCCGGTCTGTTCGGTGAAGGTGCCATCGCCGTTGTTGCGCCACAGCACATTGGAGGGCCCGCCCGCGCGCAGCGGAGCGCCTGTGAGCAGCAGGTCGAGATCGCCGTCGTGGTCGTAGTCCACAAACGTAATCCCGGTGGGCCGGTTGCGCGGGACAATGCCGGAAGCTGCCGTCACGTCTTTGAACTTCCCGAGACCCAGGTTGCGAAATAACAGCACGCGATCGTCCATTGCCACAGCGAGATCGTTCAACCCGTCACCGTCGTAGTCGCCCACGGCGCATGCCACGGCGTGGCCGCTGGCTTTCAGCCCGGCCGCCTCGACATCCAGCTCCTCGAAGCTTCCGCCGCCGCGATTGTCGATGACGCGAATGGCCTGCGCGCCTGCTTGCATCAGGATCAAGTCCATCTGCCCCGAGCCGGTCACGTCCAACATGCACGCGCCGCCTGTGGTGGTGAATCTGCGCGCCTCGGCCGTGGAAACCATCGGTTGCGCGACAAGCTTCACCGGAATCATCGAACGCTGAACGGACTCCGGCTCCTCGATCGGAGTTACCGTCGAGTAGCGCCCCTGCTCGCCATACGTCAATCCAAGGGCGGACGAAATCTTGGTGCTGGTCAGGTGCTGGAAAGCCTTGAAGTGTTCCTTCGCTTGCGCCGTGCGGCCAGTGCGTTGCAGCGAGCGCGCCAGCCCGAACTCAGCCGACGCATGAAGCGGATTGAGGGCGAGCGTCTTCTCGAAGGCCGCAATCGCGTTGTCGTACTGGCCCATCTCGAGGTAGCAAGCGCCCTCGAAATAGAGAGAGTCCGCATCTCGCGGATCGAGCTTCACCGCCTGCTGAAAGCTGGCCAAGGCATCCGCGAGTTGGTTGCTCGCGTGTTCGGCCAAACCGAGGTTATACCACGCCTGCGGACTGTTAGGATCGAGCGCTATGGCCTTGTGCAGATAAGATTTGGCATCGTCCAGCTTTTGCATCGCGATCAGCGCGATGCCCTCGTTGATGGCGGCCTGCGCCAGCTTGGGGTCCTTCTGAAGCGATGCAGCGAAGGTTTCGGCGGCGCGCTCGGTAAACTGCTGACCCATCAGCGCCACGCCGCGATTATTCAGTCGGATCGCCTCGGCGTCAGGCCGCGGTTGCGCTCCCAAGAGCGGCGTCCCCATCAGGACGGCAAGGATAAAGGGCCAGGTCTTTGGCTTCATTCCTCTGCTCACAAGGACAATTCTCCCACGCTGCGGCACAGAACAGTATACGCAGGCGCAGGTCGATTCCATGGGTGCAACGCGGCCACGAGGGCAACGCGCACCCGGCGCGTGTAACCTCGACTTGCCGGCAATTTATACTGCTCGTGTGATCACGCCCTCGAATCGCATCGACTGGAGCGCATTCCTGGCGCGGCCGCCTTTGCCGCGGCCCTCGCCGGAGATCCTGGCCGCGTTCGCCGATACGCCGCTTCTCATCACCGGAGCCGGCGGTTCCATCGGCTCCGCGCTGGCGCTGCGGCTGGCGCAATCGGGCTCGTCGCGCGTGGTTCTGCTCGATGCCAGCGAAGACCATCTCCACCAATTGCAACAAGCCCTGGCCGGCGCGGGAGCGAGCCCAAACGCGGCGTTGGTGCTGGGCAACGCCGGCGATAGTGCGCTTCTGGAAGATCTTTTTGCGGCGCATCGGCCGCGCCTCGTCTTTCATGCAGCCGCGCACAAGCACGTCCCTTTGCTTGAACTGCAACCCTTTGCCGCCATCGCGAACAATATTTTTGCCACCGAGACGCTTGTTGCCGCGGCCGCGAAGCATGGCGCGAGAGCACTGCTCCTTTCCACCGATAAAGCCGTCCAGCCCACGTCGGTGATGGGAGCGACCAAGAGAATCGCCGAAGAAATTGTGCTTGGCATGGGCGGAACGGTGTTGCGATTGGGAAACGTGCTGGCGTCGAGCGGCAGCGTGACGGAGATTTTCGCGGAGCAGGCCGCGCACGGCGGCCCGCTGACCGTCACCGATCCCAAGGCGCGCCGCTACTTCCTGACCATGGAAGAAGCCGTAGACCTGCTGCTCGAAGCGGCGCACATGGCCGCGCGCATCGCGGCAAAAACGGGTTCGGACGCGGTGCTGGCTCCTGCTCTCAACGCCGATCACAGCATCGCCGAATTGGCGGGCTTTATGGCGCGCGCGCTCGGCGACAGCCGCGAGCTTGCGGTTGATTTCACGGGCCTGCGCCCCGGTGACAAGCTGGTTGAGCGGCTTTGGGACGATGGCGAGCGCGCCAGCCCTGCAAAGGACGGCTTGCTGTTCATCCGCTCCGTCCGTCCCGAGCCGAGGGAGTTGGCAAGCGGCCTTGCCACACTGCGGGCCGCCGTGCGCGAGCGCGACCTTGCCGCCGCGTTGGCCGCGCTCCGTGCGCTGGTTCCCGGTTTTTCTCCCAGCGAAACCGTGCTGGCGCTGGCACAAAAAAGTGCGCCACGGGTGTACGCATGAGCGCAGAGATTTCCGCCGCCGCGCGACGCCGCATCGGCGTCGTGACCACCTCGCGCGCCGACTATAGCCATCTCTATTGGCCGCTGCGCGAGTTGGCCGCTCATCCTGAGATCGAACTGGGCGTCTTCGCGCTCGCCGCGCACCTGGCGCCGCAGTTCGGCAACACGATTGCGGAGATTGAGCGCGACGGTTTTCCTGTGCAGGCTCGCATTGAGTGCCTGCTCAGCTCCGACACCGACACGGGCATGGCGAAGACCATCGGCCTGGCCATTCTGGGCCTCGCCGACGCGCTCACCGCGTGGCGGCCCGATCTGCTTCTGCTCATCGCCGACCGCTACGAGATTCTGGCCCCGGCCGCAACGGCGCTGGCGCTGCGCATCCCCATCGCCCACATCGAGGGCGGCGAAGTGAGCCAGGGCGCCATCGACGACCAAGTGCGCAACGCTCTGACCAAGCTCGCGCACGTGCACTTCACTTCGACGGAGACGGCGCGGCTGCGCGTGATCGCCATGGGTGAGGAAGCGTGGCGCGTGCATCGCGCCGGCGCGCCCTCGCTCGATCACCTGCGCCGCTCCACGTTGCTCGATCGCGCGTCGCTCGAAGCGCGGCTCGGCGTGCAACTGACGCCGCCCACGATCGTCGCCGCATGGCATCCCGTCACCATCCTGCGCGACACCAACGCCGAGGCCGATGCTTTCTTTGACGCGCTCGAAGGCGCGCCGGGGCAGATGGTTTTTGTTTATCCCAATGCCGACGCGGGAGGGCTCGCACTCATCGAGCGGGCGCGGGCGCTCGCGGCTCGCCGCGCGCAAACTCACGTCTTTATGAATCTCGATCCAGTCACTTACTGGAGCCTTCTGAGCCAGGCCGATGCGCTGATCGGCAATTCGTCGAGCGGCATCATGGAGGCGGCGTCGTTCGCGTTGCCTGTTGTCAACGTGGGCATGCGCCAGCAGGGCCGCGAGCGAGCGCGCAACACGATTGACGCACCCGCCGACCCTGCGTCGATTCGCGCGGCACTCGAGCGCGCTCTCCAGCCTGCGTTTCGCTCCAGCCTCAGCGGCATGACGAATCCCTACGGCGACGGGACCGCGGCTGCGACCATCGCCCGCGTGCTGGCAACGGTCCTGCTCGAAGGGTTGCTGGTGAAGCAGCCGGTCCCGGTAGCGCGGAGCGCCGAGGCCGATGATTTGGAGCGCATATGACCGCGCGCATTCCACTGTCCGCGCCCGACGTGAGCGAAGGAGAGATCGCGGCCGTCGCCGCCGTTCTGCGCACGCCGCACCTCAGCCTGGGCCCGGATCTTGCGGCATTTGAATCGGAGCTTGCCGCCTACCACGGCGTGGAGCACGTGGTCGCGGTCAGCTCGGGCACCGCCGCGCTGCATCTCGCGCTGCTGACGCTGGGGATTGGCGAGGGCGACGAAGTGATCGTGCCCTCGTTCGCATTCGTGGCCGTGGCTGGAGCTGTCCATCAAGTGGGCGCGAGGCCGGTCTTCGCTGAGATCGATCCGCTCACGCTCAATCTCGATCCCGCGGCCGTGGAGCGGGCGATCGGTCCCCGCACTCGCGCCATTCTGGTGGTGCACACCTTCGGCGTGCCCGCGGAGATGGATGCGCTCCGCGAGCTGGCGCAAAGGCATCGTCTCGCGCTCATTGAAGATGCATGCGAGGCCATTGGCGCAAGCTTCGACGGGCGCAAAGCGGGCAGCTTCGGCGATCTGGCCGTGCTTGGTTTCTATCCGAACAAGCAGATGACGACGGGCGAGGGCGGCGCAGTGCTGGCGCGCGACCCGGCGCACGCCGCGCGCCTGCGCCGGCTCAGTAACCAGGGCCGCGATCCGGGTTTTGACTGGCTCGATCAAATCGAGTCCGGCTACAGCTATCGCCTTCCAGAGGCGGCTTGCGCATTGGGCCGCGTGCAGTTGCGGCGGATCGATGCGATGCTCGCGCTGCGCAGACAAGCCGCCGCGCGTTACGACGCGCTGCTCCAGGGACTGGAGCGCCCGCCGCTCGTCCTCCCGCGCCGCGAGATCAGTTGGTTCGTTTACGTGGTGCGACTTCCCGAAGGCGTGAACCGCGACAGGGTGCGCGAGCAGCTTGCCGGCCAGGGCATTGCTGCCGGCCGCTACTTTGCGCCCATTCATTTGCAGCCGGCCTGGCGCGCGCGCGGCGGCGCGGAGCGCCTCGCGCTTACCGAATCCATTGCGCGGCGCACGCTGGCGCTGCCCTTCTTCAATCGCATCAC
>Ga0326727_10006628_pt1 | contig 31514 bp, 31 predicted proteins | sample MB2enrmetagenome_FD_207643 | JGI IMG/M metagenome (GOLD analysis project Ga0326727, IMG submission 207643) | Lab enriched peat soil microbial communities from McLean, Ithaca, NY, United States - MB29MY | ecosystem: Environmental > Terrestrial > Soil > Wetlands > Peat | place: USA: New York...
CTTGCCTGGCGTTTCAATTCCAGCCGCATTCTATTCTCCTTGCTGGTTCTGCTGCTCGCCCATCGCGCAGTCGATTTCTTTTCCGCTGGCCTGGGTCAAACTGGATCCGTCCAAACTGGATCCGTCCCCACCGGACACGGGCGCATGGCCGTGGCACTCGCCGCCCTGCTGATCCCGCTGAACTTCATTGTGTTCGCCTCGATGCGCGAGCGCGGCCTGACCATTGCGGGAGTCGCACCCCGCTTTGGATTGCTGTTCCTCGAATCGGTTGTCTTCGCGGTGCTGTGCCGGCCGGAAAATAGTTCCGCCAATCCGCCTCAGCCGGGCGCGGCCCCGATCCCGCTCTGGATACTGTTGAGCTTTGTGGCCGCCATCGCAGTGTTCGTCCGGCGTTTTTTTCAAACTCGTAAGCCGATCGAACCCGGCTTTGTGTGGTCCGTGGCAGCCGTTTTCGTATGGCTGCAATTTGCTCCGGTCGGCAAGGCAGCGGACGCCTATGTCGCCACTGCCGCTCTGATCCTCGCCGCCTCGCTGATCGAGACTTCCTACGTGCTCGCCTACCACGACGAACTGACCGGTATTCGCGGACGCCGAGCTTTCAACGAGTCCCTGCTTTCGCTCGACCAGCAATACGCCATCGCCATTGTCGATATCGACCATTTCAAAAAGTTCAACGACACCTATGGCCACGACGTTGGCGACCAGGTGCTGTGCATGGTGGCCAAGCGGCTGGCGCAGGTCGGTGGCGATGGGCAGGCTTTCCGCTGCGGAGGCGAAGAGTTCTCCATAGTGTTCCGCAACCTTTCCGCTGATGATGCGTTCGAGCATCTCGACGCGCTGCGCCAGATCATTGAGAAATCCACGTTTCAGGTGCGCGGCTCCGACAGAAGAGCCGAGAGGAGTGCGGAGAGCGGAAGCGATCGCCGGGCGAGCGAGTCGGATCGCAGAAAGTCCGCAAGAAAGAAAGCGGCTGCCATGAGCAGACAGCTGCGGAAAAACAGTGCACAAGCGGAGCTCTTCCCGCTGCCTCCCACCCCGTCGCCCGAGGGTTTACCTGATCGCCTATCGGTGACGGTCAGCATCGGTGTCGCCGAACCGAGCACTCGCTACCGTCGACCCGAGCAAGTGATCCAGGCGGCCGACCAGGCTCTGTACCGCGCCAAAAACCAAGGAAGGAACCGCGTGGAACTGGCTTCCACAGCCCCACTTCGGCTGGCCGAGCGCAAGCGCGCGAAGGCATCGCGGTTCTGAGCCAGTGAGTGCAATTGAGCAACATTACGCCAATGCCCCGCAGCGTCTCTTGATCGGGTACTGCGGGTCCGTGTACTTAGGTTATCCGCAGCACTTAGGGGGCTGAACATGACCGCCGACACATCCGTAGCCAGCGAACTTGGAGTCTACGTGTGCCCCGTATGCAAACGTCTCCTGCGCCAAGAAACGGGCACACTCCGATGTTCAACTTGTTCCCAATCCTATCCAATCAAGGAAGGAATCCCCGACTTCATTCTCGAAGAACTATCCCAAAGTGCGGACCCCGTACTCAGAAGAATGCGTTTCATCGACCGGATGGCAGGCATTTATGAGTCGAAGCTGTGGTATCCGATCGTCCTAAATGTTTACGGTGGATTTCAAAGCCCATCGCTTGCACAGCTGATTCGTACCGTGACTCAGAAAGTCCAATCAACCAAAGGCCGCGTGCTGGATGTCGCCTGCGGCCCCGGCACTTACGGCCGCCGGGTTGCCTCGCCGTCGAGGGAGGTATTCGGGATCGACGTATCCATGGGAATGCTTCGCCAAGGTGCAGCTAACGTTGCCAAGGAAGGCATTCCCAACGTGCATTTTGCCCGGGCCAGAGTGGAGGCGCTTCCATTTGAAGCTGGCCTATTCAACGCCACTCTCTGTTGTGGCTCGCTTCATCTCTTTGCGGATACCGTGGTTGCGCTGCGCGAAATGGCTCGCGTCATGAAGCCAGCGGCAATTCTTTCCGTCTTCACTTTCGGCGTAGGTGATGGAGGCATTCTGAAGTTTCGCCGAGGGCGGGAATGGAGTCGCAGGCGTGGCCTTCATGCATTCGAACTTTCTGAGATGGAACAATACTTGACCGCTTCAGGCTTTAAGGACTTCCAACCCGAAACATCCGGCTCCATCTTGACCTTCAGCGCTCGCAAACAAGCGGCCTGACTGTGGCTCCGGTTCGAACGGCGCAGCGTGCATCACCCTCCGACATCACCATTCGAAGAGATGAATTAGAAAAAGGATCACCGTCGCTCCCAGCGGTAGCAGCATCCCAGCCCGCAGACTCCCCGTGCTGTGTGAGATCACGCCCACCATCCACGGAATGACGGCTGGCCCCAACGCCGCCAGGGAAAACATGACCGCGCCAATGCTTCGTGCGGCAACTCCGAAGCGCTGCGAAAGCCGCGCCACGGTGATCGGATACAGCGTTGCAAAACTCAGTCCCGTGATCAGCGCCCCGGCGATTACTCCCGCCAGCGTCGGAGCCCACAGCGTCAGCGCGATACCGGCCGCCGCTGCTGCATATCCCGCCCGCAAAACGCGGCGTTCCGAAAAGTGACGCAAGAATGCGGTTCCCAAGGCGCGGCCCACCGTCAGCGCCGACCAGAAAAACGCCGGCATCATGGATGCCATCGCCGCGCCCTGCGATCCCAGCCGCGAAACGTAGGAGCCAATCCATCCTCCGACCGCCGTTTCCGCTCCCGGATACAGAAAGAACACAGCCGCGAAAAGCCAGATCGCCGGCCCCTTCGCCAGCTCGCGCCATGAAGACGAAACCGGCGATTCCCCGGAGGTTTCCGCAGCGGGAAAAGGCAAATTGCGCATGGCGAACGCAAGCAACACCAAAAACAGCGCCACCGAGCCGAGAAAAATGGGTAGTAACTTATGTGCCGCTGTCCAAGCGACCATGAGCGAGCAAAACACAGCGCCGGCGCCCCAGAAAAAATTCAGCAGGCTCACGGCGCTGGCACGCGAACTCGGGCCCGACCCCGGACGGGACCCCATCTCTGCAATCAGCAGATTGTCCGTCGGGGCAATTAACCCCAGCCCCAGGCCGTTCACCGCAACCGAGATCAGTCCGAGCCAGAGCGATCCCATATAGAGCGAGGCCGCTCCACACGCCATCAGCAGCAGCCCCAGCAGAAACGCTAGGCGAAATCCCCACCGCGCCAGCATGACTCCCGAAAGTTGCACGCCCACCATCATCGCCAGGAATTGCACCAGAAACAGATTGCCGGCCTGAGTGTCGTTCAGCGTCCAGCGCGCAATCAGAATCGGCAGCATCGGGCCCAGCAGCGTGCTGAGTATGCCGGTGGGAAAGAAGGCAATCTGTCCGGCCAGCACCAGTCTTTGGTTGAGGGATGATGGGGAGAGCTCGGCTTGAGGGCTAGCCATGTGAAGGATGTCCCAACGTGAATGCCGGGAACGTTCAGCATAACGCAACCACGGCAACGGCAGAACACCCGAAAAAGAAATCCGCCCACGACTAAGGAGGCGCCCCGATTGCCGGCAGGGTGAAGTAGGAGTGAAGCAGCGATCTTCGATTTTCGATCTTGCGGCCCCGTTCCCTCTGAAATGCTAAGATTTCAGAAATGCCACAGCGCAACAAACTCAAGAAGGTCACGCACACGGCGGGAAAGGTGGTTCGCGGGCGTAAGGGCGAACCGCACGCCGTGGCGGAGTTGGTCATCATCACCGGCATGAGCGGGTCGGGAAAGGCTTCGGCGCTGAAGGCCTTCGAAGATCTTGGCTACTACTGCGTGGACAATCTGCCGGTGGAACTGATTCCGCGTTTTGCCGAGCTGGCGTTGCAGTCGGGAGAAATTCCGCGCACGGCGCTGGTGGTGGATGTGCGCGAGGGCGTGCAACTAGAGAAGCTGCCGGCGATTCTGAAGTCGGTGAAGCGGACGATCGCGACGCGGGTGATTTATCTGGAAGCGAGCGATGCCGCGTTGCTGCGGCGCTTCAGCGAGACCCGGCGGCCGCATCCGCTGGGAACGGGCACGACGGTGCGGGCATCGCTCGCGACCGAACGGCGGCATCTGCGGGCGATTCGCAAAATTGCCGACCTGGTCATCGACACTACCAAATTTAATGTCCACGAATTGCGAGCGCACTTGACCGACCGCTTCAAACAGCAGTCGGGGAGCCAGCAGACGATTCTGGTCTCGTGCGTGAGCTTCGGATACAAACACGGTTTGCCGGACGATGCCGACCTGGTGTTCGATGTGCGCTTTCTGCCCAATCCCCATTTCGTGCCGGAGTTTCGCGCGCTGACGGGACGGCATCCCCGGGTCGCGAAATACATCCGATCGTTTCCGCAGACGCAGGAGTTCATTGACCGCATCTCCAAACTGCTGATCTACCTGCTGCCGCACTACATTCGCGAGGGCAAGAGCTACCTGACCATCAGCTTCGGATGCACCGGCGGGCAGCATCGCTCGGTGATGATCGCCGAAGATGTGGGCAAGCGGCTGCGGAAAGCGGGATACAAAGTGAAGGTCGCGCATCGGGACAGTCCGAAGTAAAGAACGCCGCACGCTGCTCGCCTCTCGCTGATCGCCCTGCGCCGCAGAGGCCAGCTAGCGGAAGCCAGCATCCCGTCGCCCATGTAGAATTGGCATTACTACGCATGGCAACCTCGACAGCGGCGAGCGCGCAGAATGCAGGACCTCCGGCAAAGCCCCGTCCACTGGCACGCCTGTTGCATTATGTGCTGCCTTACTGGTGGCAGTTTCTCGCCTCGGTGACGCTCATGGCCATGGTGGGGCTGTTGGATTCCTTCCGGCTGCTGTTGGTTGGCCCCATACTTGACCGCGTACTGAACCCCGGATCCCAGGGGAGAACTCTGCAGCTGTTCAGGGTGCCGGGCACCGAGCGTTTCCTTAATCTTCAACAGTTGGTTCCGTCGCATTTTCGCAATCCCTGGACGGTGGTTGCCTTTGCGCTGGTGGCGTCCACAGCGTTAAAGGGGATCTTCGACTACGCCGGCACCTATCTGGTGAACTACGCGGGGTTTGGGATGATTACCGACCTGCGCGACGATTTGTACAACGCCATTCTGCGCAGTTCGGCGGCATTTTTCGCGAAAAACCCCACGGGCACGTTGCTCTCGACCATCGTCAGCGATATCGAGAAGGTGCAATACGCGATGTCGAGCGTGCTGGCAGAGTTTCTGCAGCAGTTTTTTACATTTCTGTTTACCGCCGCGGTTGTGGTTTTGCTGGGAGGCAAGCTGGCGTGGGTCTTGTTGCTGTTCCTGCCCGCGATTTTGTACTCGTCGAGAAGAGTCGGCCGGCAAGTGCGCACCACGACGCGAGGTGGGCAGGACAAACTGGCCGAGATCCAGAATATTCTGCACGAAACCATTACCGGGAACCGAATCGTCAAGGCGTTTGGCATGGAGAACTGGGAAGCAGCTCGTTTCCGCGTCGCCGCGCGACGGTTGTTCCGGGCGAATCTCAGGCTGGTGGCGGCGTTCGCGATCAGTTCTCCGCTGATGGATATTCTGGGCTCGATCGCCATAGCGATGCTGCTGTTGCTCGGACGCGACCAGATCAACAAGGGTGTATTCACTCCTGGGATTTTCGTCGCGTTTATTATTGCCGTCTTCAAGCTCTACGACCCGGTGCGTAAGTTCGCGCAGTTTAATAACAATTTCCAGCAGGCGGTGGGAGCCTCGTCGGAAATTTTCCGTTTCATGGACATGGAAGACGAGGTGCGCGAGAAGCCGGGAGCGAAACGGCTGGGAAAGTTCACACGGGCGATCCGGTTCGCAGACGTGTCTTTCTCCTATTCCTATTCCAACGATCATGCCGAGGAATCGCCACTAGTGCTGCACAATATCAATCTGGAAGTGAAGGCGGGCGAGGTGCTGGCCGTGGTGGGATCGAGCGGCGCCGGCAAAAGCACGCTGGTGCACCTGATCCCGCGCTTCTTTGACGTGAGCGGCGGGCGCATTCTGATTGACGACAGCGATGTGCGGGATGTGACCCTGGAGTCGCTGCGATCGCAGATCGGGATTGTCACGCAGGACACGGTGCTGTTCAACGACACGGTGAGAAATAATATCGCCTACGGCCAGCCCCATGTATCGCAGAAGAAGGTGGAAGAAGCGGCGCGGGCGGCGCGAGCCTACGAATTCATTCGCGGGCTTCCGGAAGGCTACAACACCATGATCGGGGAGCGCGGGGTGCGGCTTTCGGGCGGGGAGCGGCAGCGCATCGCGATTGCGCGGGCGATCCTGAAAAATGCGCCCATCCTGATTCTGGATGAAGCGACGTCGGCGCTCGACAGCGAGTCCGAGTCGCTGGTGCAATCGGCACTGCACAATCTTATGACTGGGCGTACTGTGTTTGTGATTGCGCATCGGCTCTCGACCGTGCGGCGCGCGGATCGCATCGTGGTGCTCGAAAACGGCACGATCAGCGACATCGGTGCGCACGAAGAACTGATGCAAAAGTTGGGCACGTACCGGCGGCTCTACAAATTGCAGTTTGCCGAAGCATGAAAGGAAAGTTTCAAGGTTTCAAAGTTTCAAGGTAAGAGCGTCCGAGATCAACGGCGCTGATCGATCGCCGGGTTTCCGCCTTGAAACTCTGAAACTTTGAAACCTGGGAGCCCGGAACTTTATGACACTTCGCTCCATGACGGGATTCGCGCAGGTCAAAGGGCAGGTCAATGCTCAGTTGGCGTTTGCGCTATCGCTGAAATCGGTGAACCATCGTTTTCTGGATCTTCACTTCCGGCTTCCCTCCGACACCGACGCTCTGGAGATGAAGCTGCGCCGCGTGCTGAAAGAGGAACTGGCTCGCGGCCATGTGGAAGTGATCCTTAGCCTGGATCGCTCGGGCCCAAATGGAGTCGCGCTCAACCGGCAACTGATTTCCGGCTACGTGCAAGCCTTCCGCGCAGCCGCCGATGAATTTGAGGTTGAGGGCGAGCCCGATCTGAACGTCGTTCTCAGGATGCCAGGCGCGATGGATTCGGGAGCCGAGAAATCGGGAGACGAACTGGAGGCCGCAGTGATGGCGCTTGTGGGAGAAGCGCTTTCACAGCTGAACGAGATGCGCGAAGAAGAAGGCCGCAGCATCGGCACCGAGTTGCGCGCGCGCATGGCCAATCTGGAAAAAGCCGCGGCCGGGGTGGAAGCCCATCGCAGCACCATTCTGAGCAGCTACTCGGAGCGCCTGCAGTCGCGCATGATGGAATTGCTCGGCGCGCAGGTGGACAAAGAGCGGATACTGCAGGAAGTTGCGGTGCTGGTGGATCGCAGTGACATTCAGGAAGAACTGGTCCGGCTGAATGCGCATGTGAAACATTTTGTAGGTTTGCTCGATCAGGGCGGCGAGGTGGGCAAGAAGATGGACTTCCTCCTGCAGGAAATGAACCGCGAGGCCAACACGCTGCTTTCGAAAACTTCGGGCCTGGCGGGCGAGGCGTTGAAGATTACCGAGATGGGTCTGCTCATGAAGTCGGAGATCGAAAAATCGCGGGAGCAGGTGCAGAATCTGGAATGAGCATCGTCTACATTGTTTCCGCGCCCTCGGGTTCGGGCAAATCCACGCTGGTGAATGAACTGTTCAAGATGGTTGGTCGTCTGGATTTCTCGATCTCCTACACCACGCGCCCGCCGCGCGGAAGCGAACAGAACGGCAAGGAATATTTCTTCGTCTCCCGCGAAGAATTTGAAGCTATGGTCGCAGCCGGCGAGTTCCTGGAGCACGCCGAGGTTTTTGGAGACGAGAAGGTGCGCGGTGAGTATTACGGCACGGCCTGGCGGTTTCTGCGCGAGGCCGAAACGCGCGGCAACGACCTGTTGCTGGATATCGATGTGCAGGGCGCAAGCCAAGTCAAGGAGAAGATTCCAGACGCGGTGAGCATCTTTATTCTTCCGCCGGACCGGGAGAAGCTGGAGTGGCGGTTGCGCCACCGGGGGGAGGATTCGGAAGAAGTCATTCGTCGCCGGTTGGACACGGCCCGGCGAGAGATTGAGAATTACTCGAAATACGACTACATTTTAGTTAACAACCTGCTGGAGCAATCCGCCGACGAACTCAAGGACATTGTGCTGGCGGAGCGGGTGCTGCGAAGCGGGGCGAAACCTTCCGGGGAAGAAGCGCAGCGCGTTGCGACCGCACAAGCTTGCCGGCTGGAACAGGCCCGCGAGCGGGTGCAGCCGATTCTGGCTTCGTTTCATCCGCAGGTGGTCAAGGGCACTTGAAGTTTTGGGGGAGAGAGTATGAAGCTGATTGAAGGGTTCGACAGCAACTACCGCTACATTCTGGTGGCGGCGCGGCGGGCACGGCAACTGCAAGGCGGCGCGCCACCGGTGATCGATACCGGATCGCGCAAACCCTGCCGCATCGCGCAAGATGAAATCAAGGCGGGCAAAGTGAAATGGCTGATTCCGGAGGTTCCGAAGTTGCCGGTAGTGGCCGCGACTGAAACTCTGGACAAGGTGTTCCCGGAAGATGCATAGACGCGTTTCGCCGGCGATGAATTAGGGATTGTCATCCTGAAACGGTAGCCGCCGTCTTCCTCCTATGAAAATTGCGCTGGGCGTGTCCGGTGGGATCGCAGCTTATAAGGCGGCGGAAATCGTGCGCCTGCTCCAAGACCGCGGCATTCATGTGCAAGTCGTGATGACGGCTGCGGCACAGGAATTTGTTCGTCCTCTCACCTTCGCAGCGCTTTCCGGAGAAAGAGTTATCACCGGCATGTTTGGCTCGGACTCCAATGGTGGAGACGGGCAGGCGAATGTCGAATCGGCGATCGAGCACATTGCCATCGCGCAGGCGATTGATGCGCTCGTGGTGGCTCCGGCAACAGCCGGTGTGCTGGCGCGCTTCGCGCAGGGAATTGCCAACGACTTCCTCAGCACTCTTTACCTTGCGACCACCGCTCCGGTCGTAGTGGCTCCGGCAATGAACGTCAACATGTGGAATCACCCGGCCACGCAGGCGAATCTGGAAATCCTGCGTAAGCGCGGCGTTCGCATTGTGGAACCGGGCAGCGGATATCTGGCCTGTGGAATGACCGGCGCGGGGCGACTGGCGGAGAACGAGGCGATAGTAGCGGCGGTGCTGGAAGCGCTGGGCGCCTCGCAGGATCTGGCGGGCGAGACGGTGCTGGTGACAGCGGGGCCAACGCGGGAGAAGATCGATCCGGTGCGCTATTTGACGAACCGTTCGAGCGGGCGCATGGGATACGCGATTGCGGAAGCTGCGCTGCGCCGCGGAGCACGCGTGCTGCTGGTGAGCGGCCCGACCGCGATTGCCGCTCCGGGCGCGGCCGAAGTGACGCCGGTGGAAACAGCGGAAGACATGCTGGCGGCGGTTTTGAAAAACCTACCCGAAGCCACGGTGGTGATCAAGACGGCGGCCGTCGCGGACTTCCGGCCGAAAGCGGCGGCGGAACAGAAGATCAAGCGCCGCGGCGAGATGACGCTGGAACTGGAACCGACGGCAGATATTCTGGCGGAAGTGGCGCGCCGCAAGACTACGCAGATCGTCGTCGGATTTGCCGCCGAGACAGAAAACGTTCTCGAAAACGCGCGCAAGAAGCTGGCGTCGAAATCGCTCGACGCAATCGTTGTCAACGACGTTTCGCGCGCGGGCGTCGGTTTTGATTCCGACCGTAACGCGGTCACGATCATCTCTCACGGCGAAGTGGTCGAGGTTCCCGAGACCTCGAAGTGGGAAGTTGCGCAGCGCGTGCTCGACCAGGTCGTGAAACTGCGGAAGCGCAGCAGCGTGTTTGCCCGCTGACAAGACCTTATTCACCACAAAGACACAGAGCCACGGAGAAAAGCAAAGCCTTTCTTGGTTTCTCCGTGGCTCTGTGTCTCTGTGGTGAAAAGTTGTTATTCTTATCCGCGATGCCCCGCACCCTTGATCCTGAACTTCGCCGCGCCCTCGCGGCTCGCATTCGCTACTACAACGAGATGGGGATCTACGACTTTTACCGGCAACCCACCTCGGATCGAGCGGAGGAAGAACAAGAAGTATTGCTTTCGACAAATCGACCGGAATCTGGAGAAGAGATGAGTCCACGGAAGGCCGCGGCGGTCGCAGTGCCGGTTGCCGAAGAGAATATTTTCGACGCGATCGCGCTGAAGCCCGAGCAGAGTGTGAGCGATCCGGTGAAGGCGCTGAAGATCGTCCGCGAAGACCTGGGCGACTGCACGCGCTGTGTGCTCCACAAGCAGGGACGGAAGCAGATCGTGTTTGGCGTGGGGAACCCGAAGGCCGAGCTGATGTTCGTGGGCGAAGGGCCGGGCGCCGATGAAGATGAAAAGGGCGAACCCTTCGTGGGGCGCGCCGGGCAATTGCTCAACAACATGATCAAAGCGATGGGCATTTCGCGCGAACAGGTGTATATCGCGAACATCGTGAAGTGCCGTCCGCCGGGCAATCGAACGCCCGAGCGCGACGAGTGCGCGACCTGCTCGCCGTTTCTGATGCGACAGATCGCGGTGATCAAGCCGAAGGTGATCGTGGCGCTTGGCGCAGTCGCGGCGAAAACGCTGCTGGCGATGAGTGCATCGATGATTCAATTGCGCGGGCGCTTTTACGACTTCAGACCGACGGGAATGCGCAGCAACGATCCCAACTGGGACGGATGCAAGCTGGCCGTCACCTACCATCCAGCGTTTCTGCTGCGCGATCCGCGACAGAAGGGCGAGGCCTGGAAGGACTTGCAGATGGTGATGAAGGAGTTGGGGATGAAGGGGCCAAAAACAAATATGTAGGGCGCTCTATCGCGTGCCAGCACGTTCGGCATCAAAAGCCATCTTGTGGGGCCGAACCCCTTTGCCGATTCCGCTGCCTTCCGCGATCCTGAGATCGTAGTCATTCTGAAGATTGAGCCAAAACTGCGCGGGCAAGCCGAAGTACTTTCCCAGGCGAATGGCAGTGTCGGCACTGATGGCCCGGTCTCCCCGGACGACTTCATAGATGCCGGGAAAACTGAGGGCCTTCGCCAGTGCATAGGCACTCACGCCCATGGGTTCCATGAACTCGGTCTTGAGAATTCCTCCGGGATGAACGGCAAATACCTTCATTGATTTGGTCATCTCAACTCCGTTTCTAATGGATAGTCGCGAATCTCTACTGCAAAGCATTTTCACCTCTCCATTCGAAACATACGCGGGATTGTCGCTGGCTACGGTTTGTGGTGAGAATTCCCTGACGCGACGTGGTGATGAAAAAAGTGTAGGGGTCCTTCGACTCCGCGGAACGATCCGCTTCGCGAATCGTTCTGCTACGCTCAGGATGACAGTTGTGGATACTTCTTCATTACATACTCTCTTTTGCGACGTCGCTCTGGCTGTGCCGCTTGACATGGTGTTCACCTACGCCATCCCTCCGGGCATGGAGCCAGTGGTTGGTGGGCGCGTGCTGGTGCCGTTCCGGCAGCAACGGCTGTCAGGGGTTGTGGTTGAGCTACATGACCGTCCGCCGCAGGTTAAGACGAAAAAAGTTATTGAAGCGCTCGACCTCGCGCCGGTTCTCGATGAACATCTGCTGAAACTTGGGAAGTGGATTGCCGATTACTATCTCGCGCCGGTCGGTGAAGTGTTTCGCACTATGCTGCCGCTCTCGGCAGAGTTTAAACGCTCGGTCGCGTACCGCATCACCGATCAGGGGCGGATGGCGCTGCATCTGGCGGGGATGTCGGGGTCTCCGGCGCGTTCGAAGCGGACGCCGGAACAGCAAGTGGTCGAATTCCGCGTGCTCGATTATCTGGCGGAGCGGGAGAACGTGCCCGAAGAGAGATTGCGCGGAGCGACGCGGGTGGCAAGGGCACTCCTTGCGGGGATGATGCGGAAGAAGTGGATTGGTCGGGAGGATGTCTCGGCGGCTCGAGATGCGGCGCGACTGGTCAAGGTGGCGGTGCTGCGGAGTGTGGAAACGCCCGTCCCGCTCGTAGCGGAATCTGACAATGGAGCGCCGGGCGTCCCCGCCCGGCTGGACGGGCCGGGGGCCCGTCACCACACAAGCTCTGCTAAGAAGCTCAACGAGAACCAGCGGACTCTAATTGAAACGCTCGCCGCTTCTGGCGGGCGCGTGCCTCTCGAGGCTCTGCGCGGGTTGGATGTGCCTCGCACTACACTGGGCACTCTGGTGCGGCGTGGACTGGTTGAGCTGGCAGATGAGCCGCAGGAATTCACGGCTTCTGGGGTCAAGCTTTCAAAGCTCAAGCCGCGGCAGTCTCCGTTTGAGCTCGAGTTCAGCGCGGCGCAGAAAGATGCGCTCGCGAAAATTGGCGAGGCTGTGGGCTCGCGCAAATTTGGCGGCTTGCTGCTGCACGGCATCACAGGGTCGGGAAAGACGGCGGTCTATCTGGCCTGCATGCGCGAGGTGCTGGAGCAGGGGCGATCGTCGATCCTGCTGGTTCCTGAAATTGGGCTGACTCCGGCGGTGGCGGCCGATCTGCACCAGGTGTTCGGCGATGAAGTCGCCATTCTGCATTCGGGGCTGTCGGATGCCGAGCGGGCGGAACAGTGGCATCGCATACGGCGCGGCGAGGCGCGGGTGGTGGCGGGAACGCGCTCGGCGGTGTTCGCGCCGGTGAGCGATCTGGCGCTCATCATCGTCGACGAGGAGCAGGATTCGTCATACAAGCAGGAAGAGACGCCGCGTTATCACGCTCGCGATGTCGCGGTAATGCGGGCGAAGATGTCGGGCGCGACGGTGGTGCTGGGCTCGGCCACTCCATCGCTCGAGTCTTATTACAACGCTAAGAAGAACAAGTATGCGCTCGTGGAGTTGCCCGACCGCGTGGAGATGCGTCCGCTGCCGGAGGTCGAGATTGTCGACATGCGGCAGGAGTTTCAGGAGACGGGGCAGGAGCAGGTGATCTCGCGCAAACTGGCGGAGGAAATCCGGGAGCGGCTGGAGAAAAAAGAGCAAGTCATGGTGCTGCTCAACCGGCGCGGATACTCTCCGGTGGTGTTGTGCCGCGCGTGCGGCAAGACGCTGCAGTGCAAGAACTGTGCCGTGTCAATGACCCACCACAAGCGCGAGCGCAAGATGGAATGCCATTATTGCGGGCATGTCGAGCACATCCCCGACAAGTGCGCGCTTTGCGGCAGCGAATATGTCTACTTCGTCGGGACGGGGTCGGAAAAGCTGGAAGAGTTGCTGCACGGCATGTTTCCGACGGCGCGGATCGGGCGGTTGGATCGCGATACGGTGCGCGGGCGGGAAGATTTCGAACATGCGCTGAACGCGTTGAATGAAGGCGCGCTCGACATGCTGGTGGGCACGCAGATGATTGCGAAGGGCCACGACATCCACGGCGTCACGCTGGTCGGCGTGGTTGGAGCGGATATGGCGCTGGGGTTGCCCGATTTCCGTGCGGCGGAAAGAACTTTTCAGTTGCTGACGCAAGTAGCAGGTCGCGCCGGACGCGGGCAGTCTCCCGGGAAAGTTGTGTTGCAGACCTATTTTCAGGAGCACTATGCGGTGCAGTTTGCGGCGCGGCATGATTTTGCCGGGTTCTACGAAAAAGAGCTTCAATTTCGCGCCTGGATGCACTATCCGCCGTACAGCGCGATTGCGAATGTGCTCATCCGCTCCGAGAAGTTAGACGACGCGCTGACGTGGTCGGGTGAACTGGGACGCTGGTTTGAGAAAACGCGGCATGAAGGTATTCGCGTGCTTGGGCCGGCTGCGGCTCCGATTACGCGGCTGAAGCGCGATTACCGCTATCACTTCATTCTGAAGTCTCCCAGCCGCGAAAAGATGAATGCGCTTTTGCGGGCGATGCTGGCGGAAGCGGCGGCGCGAAAAATTCCGCGCACGCAGGTGATTGTGGATGTGGATGCGGTGTGGTTGATGTGAAGCAGTCGTTGGTCGCTTGTCGTTGGTCGTTGGTCGTTCGCGGGGTGGGGACGATGCGGAGGTTCTTCTTTTTGCGTCAAGCCATTTCCGGGTCATGCAATACGACAGGCTACTTGCGATGCAACAGGCGCCGAGCTCCGTCGCGGAGATCGTGCAGCGTGTCTCGGCTTCCGTCGCGGATCTGCGGCCACACTTCGCGTCCCGAGCTGTGGGTGAAAGGTGCGGGGGTGAAGGCTAGGACCAGCATCAGCGCTGCGCAGAGTGCGAGGACGCGGCGTCGGCCGGAAACATCGGGATAGCGCGGGACACGCGGATGGCGCAGGGTTAAAGCGAGCAGCACCGCCCAGAGGAACCAGCCCGTCCAAAGATATTTTCCCAATGGCACAAGCGCGAAGACGGTGAGCAGCGAGATCCAGCGATGGAGGCGAGGCGAGATGGAAAACACAATGTGGCCGCCGTCGAGCTGGCCGCCAGGCAAAAGATTGAGCGCGGTGGCGAACATTCCCACCCACGCGGCGGCAGCGATCGGATGCAGCGAGAGCGCGGAGAGCGGTGTGGCGAGGTTGAGCAGGCGCGCAGCGAGATGGAAGGCCAGTGGGAATCCCAGTTGAAAGTCGGACGCGGCGGAGCCAGCAAGGGGATGCGAGAGTGAGAGTCCATATACCAACGCGACGCATGCCGGGATGAATCCCGCGATCGGCCCGGCGATTCCGATATCGAAGAGCGCGGCGCGGGAAGGAATCGATCCTTTAATCCGGATGAAAGCGCCGAGCGTGCCGATCAGGCTGGGAAAGGGCACGAAGAACGGCGGCGTCGCATACACGCGGTAATGGCGAGCGTAGAGATAATGCCCCATCTCATGCGAGAAGAGTATGAACATCAGGCTGAGCGAGAAGGGAAGGCCGGGAAGCAACTCGGAGGGATGTGCAATCCAGGTTACAAATGGCGACAAGAAGTCGTCATCCAGCGAAAACACCGGTTGGTTGTGGAGGTAATGGAACTCCATGCGGGCGCCGACGACGGTCGTGCTGAGCAGGGTCAGGAGCAGGAACACCACATAGAGCCACCAACTCTGACGCGGCGGTGGGACGACCCAGACACTGGGCTGGGGCTGCTGTGCCCAGTCGAGGGCTTTCGGCAAAGGGGATGTGGGTTCGGACATAGGTGAGGTCAGAGGTGAGATCGCAGCGGCGTGGTTTTATTTCTGCAATCTGACCTCTCACCTCTGCAATTCTCGCGCAGTTAGTCGATCGATTGCAGTTCCTTGCCAGGCTTGAAGCGGACAGCCTTGCCCGGCGGAATGGAAACTTCGGCGCCAGTGCGCGGATTCCGTCCGATGCCGGTCTTGCGCGGACGCACGTTGAATACGCCGAAACCGCGCAGTTCAATGCGGTCGCCAGTCGAGAGCGCCTTCTTCATGCTCTCGAAGACGGTCTCGACGGCGAGCTCCGCCTTGGTCTTGGTGATCCCGGTGCGATTGACCACTTCGTTGATGATGTCGAGCTTAATCACGGGCGTCCCCCGTCTCCCCAGGATTGGTATGCCTCAAGTTATTGATGCTAAGGGAGATAGGGTGGATTGTCAACCGTGCATGTTGTCTCGTAAGATGACAGCACCAGCCCAGGCAAATTTGTAATTGGTAATTTGTAATTTGTGATTGAAAACCGTGCCCATCCGGCTTTCGATCTAAGGCAAAATTATCAATTACAAATCACCAATCACAAATCCCCAAGGAGTTTCATGATCAAGAGTGACCGCTGGATCCGGCGCATGGCGCATGAGCACGACATGATCAATCCGTTCTCGGAAAAGCAGGTGAGTGCGGGAGTGATTTCCTACGGCGTTTCGAGTTACGGATACGATTTGCGCGTGGCCGACGAATTCAAGATTTTTACCAATGTCAATAGTACGATCGTCGACCCGAAGCATTTCGACGAGCGCTCGTTCGTGACCGTGAACTCCGACGTCGCCATCGTGCCGCCGAATTCTTTTGCGCTGGCGCGGTCGGTCGAGTATTTCAAGATTCCGCGCGATGTGCTGACGATCTGCGTGGGCAAGTCGACCTACGCGCGCTGCGGCATCATCGTGAACGTGACGCCGTTTGAGCCGGAGTGGGAAGGCTTCGTCACGCTCGAGATTTCGAACACCACGCCGCTGCCGGCCAAGATCTATGCCAACGAAGGGCTGTGCCAGATTCTCTTTTTTCAGTCGGACGAAGTATGCGAGGTAAGCTATAAGGATCGGAAGGGAAAGTACCAGGCGCAGAAGGGGATTGTGCTGCCGAAATTGTAGGGGCGGGCTCTGGATTGCCGTTCTGGCTTAGAAGCGCAGCGCTCCGACGTTTACTTCTTCCCGTTCTCGCCTTCCTTGAACATGTACTTGATGGCGGGCTTGTAGATCATCAGGTTGGCGGCGCCGGCGCGGTTCAGCTTGATGCAGTGTTTGTCGTACCACTCGATATAGCCGTGGACTTCCTCGCCGTCGCGCAGCACGACCACCATGGGAGTCTTGGACTGCATCTGCTTCTGATAATAGAAATTCTCGGCGTTGGTTTGCTCAGCCGGCGCGGCTTTCTTGGCCGGCGCGGCGGGACGGTCCCGGTCGCGATCTCTATCGCGATCGCGGTCTCTGCGTTCACTGGGCACGTGGTTGGGTCCGTGGTTATTGGGCGCGTGATCGGCGCGATTAAGGGTCGGGCGGATTAGCTTGCGATTCGCGAAGCTTTCCTGATCCGCGGATTGTTCGGCTGTTATGGAGTCGAGTGCATCTTTCAAATTGCACCACCTGCGCGCCGGGCGGGCAGAATCTGCCACAACACTTGAGCCTGTGATTGTGGGTCCAGAGGTGTGAACTGAGGCTTACGTTATCACAGCGGGCAGGGGATGACAATGTTTTGTGCTGTGTCTTTTGCCCATAAGTCTCAAGGGTACCGTTTACCCAGCCGGAAAGATCAGGAAACGCGTTCCAGCGCAGTTGCAAAGGCGTCGAGGGACAGCGACCGCAGCAAGTTGCGTCGCAGGCCGCGCTCCACTTCGGCGAGACCGTCCGAAGCGCGTTGCAGCCAGGCGAAGTCGGCGGCTTCGGACATCTTTTTGAGTTCGCCCAGAATGTCCGCATTGCGCACCAGTTGCGGCGCGCCCGATTGCAGGAACATCAGGTCTTCGAGCAATGCGTAGAGGGTGCCAAGAAGGGTGTCGATTTTCGCGCGGCCTTCGGCACCGGGACGGTAGCTCTCTGTGGTTTTGAACAGCTCGGTGTGATCGTTGTCGTTACCGCTGCTGCCGAGCGCGGCTTTCAGCATGATGAGGGCGTGGCTGCGAGCGGCGATGTAGCTTTCGAGGTCGAAGGTTAAGGCGCGTCCGATGGCGCCTTCACTGAGACGGGCAACCAGCGCGCGCTGCCGCGCATTCCAATCGGGACGAAGCTCGGCAAGCCGGCTCTCGATCTCAACCGAAGCGAGCGCACCCAGGTTGAAGGTCATGGAGCGAGAACGAATCGTGGGCAGCAATTCTCCCGCGTTTTCGGTGAGCAAAAAAATCGTGGCGAACTCGGGCGGCTCCTCCAGAACTTTGAGCAGCGAGTTGGCCGCCTCTTTCATGAAGGCCGAACTGGTGAAAATGTAGACGCGCTCGCGAGCTTCGCCGGGACGGTAGTAGATGGTCTCAATGACGTGGCGAACCTGATCGACCTTGATCATCATTTGCGGTGGATCGGGTGGGATTATGAGCACGTCTGGATGTGTCTGGACGAAGAGCCGGGTTTCTTTCTTGTCCGCGTCACGCAGATTTTCGCGGGCCTCGACGGCTTCGGCGAAGCGGGCGTCCAGGTCTTCGGCTTGCGCGATGCGAGTGCAGTTCGAGCAGCGTCCGCAGAAATCGGGTAAGCCGTCGCCGTCAGTCCCGCCGGTGATGGGTTGTTCCAGGCAATTCATGGCGCGGGCGAGCATCAGAGCAAGCGTGTATTTGCCCGATCCGCGCGCGCCGGAAAGAATGACGGCGTGCGGAAAGCGGTCCCGCGCCAGCATCTCGCGCAGGCGATGGATGGTTTCCGGGTTGCCGGCAAAATCGGAAAAGGGCATAGCGGGATTTTGTAATTTGGTAATCGGGTAATTTTGTAATTTGAAACTCAAGCCTCGATTGCGGGTTTCAAATTACCAAATTACAAATTTACACAATTCCCAGATTTCCTTAAATCTTCAGCTTCTTCCGTACCAACTCCATGATAACCGCATGGGTTTCGCTGGGCGTGCCGCGGGCGTTTACGACGTGCACGCGCTGCGGTTCGCGTGCCGCGATGGCCAGGTACGCGTGGCGGACGCGGCCGAAAAAGGCCCGGCTTTCCTGCTCAAAGCGGTTCTCGTCTTTGTCCGAGCCTTTTTCCGTGCGGCCACTTTTGTGTTTTCGATTGCGGCGCCGGGCGCGCTCCACGCTGAACGCCGCCTCATTGTCAAGTAAGACCGTCAGGTCGGGTTGCAGGTTGCCGCAGAGAACCTCGTGCATCTGCAGCACCGGCCCGGTGCCCAGTTTGCGGCCTCCACCCTGATAGGCCTCGGTCGAATCGGTGAAGCGATCGCAGAGCACGACGCGTCCCTCGGCAAGCGCCGGCAGAATGACCTCGTGAATGTGCTGGGCGCGGGATGCGAACATGAGCGCCATCTCCGCGAACGGAGAAAGTCCCGAGGTGGCGGAGTGCAGCAGCACTTCACGAATCTTCTCGCCCGCTGCGGTGCCCCCTGGTTCGCGGGTGACGGTGACGGAGAGGCCGTGGGCGCGCAGGGAACGAGCCAACTTCTCGAGTTGCGTGCTCTTTCCGCTGCCATCGAGGCCTTCGAAAGTGATAAATTTTCCGCGCGCGGGCACGTCGGAAATGATAGCAGGCCGAGAGCGCGTCCGAGTGCTCTGCCGGCGAGAACCGGCACAGCGGACTGATATATTAACCTACGGTTCAATTTGCATCGCGGTGTGGCGGACTCGACCATCTGGAGGGGAAATGGTTTTACGTTGTAGGGTGAGAAATGTTCTTTGTCTCGCAATTTTTCTGCTGTCGTCGTTTTCACTTTTTGCGGCAAATGCTCCGACAGTCGCGCTTTCCGTGGACGCGTCGGACGCGCCGCGCAAGATCTTCCACGCGCAATTACGCATCCCCGCTAGACCTGGGACACTCACGCTCTACTATCCGAAATGGATTCCCGGCGAGCACGGGCCGACGGGACCGATCACGGATTTGACCGGCCTGAAGTTCACGGCGAGCGGAAAGACGCTGCAATGGCGGCGCGATCTGATCGACGGTTTTACTTTTCACGTGGAAGTTCCGGCGGGCGAACACGAAGTCATCGCAAATCTCGATTACGCTTCACCCGCGTCGTATGAGCCTGGATACAGTAGCGGAATGGCCGCGACGGAAAAATTGTCCATCGTCAACTGGAACACTCTGTTGCTCTATCCCGCCGGCTATGGTTCCGATCAACTTACGTATAGCGCGAGCTTGCGGCTGCCCGCGGGATGGAAGTTCGGCACATCGCTGCACGTTTCGAATCAAGAGGGCAGCGACATTCGTTTCGCGCCTCTTTCGCTGACCATGCTGGTCGATGGTCCGGTCCTCGCGGGCGAATATATGAAGGTGGTCCCGCTGAGCACCGAAAATCCTCCCGCGGAACTCGACGTTGCGGCCGACAGCGCTGCCGCGCTCGACGCTCCGGAAGAAGTCTGGGAACATTACCGGAACCTGGTGACGCAAGCGGGAATTCTGTTTGGCGCGCACCACTACACCGATTACCACTTTCTGCTGACCCTGAGCGATCACGTCGCACATTTTGGATTGGAGCACCACGAATCGAATGACAGCCGAACCGACGAGCGGTCGTTGATCGAAGAGGACGGACGCAAACTGACCGCTGGACTTCTGCCGCACGAGTACGTGCATTCGTGGAACGGGAAGTACCGGCGTCCGGCGGATCTGGCGACGCCCAATTACGAACAGCCGATGCAGACTGACTTGCTGTGGGTGTACGAGGGCTTGACGTCCTACCTGGGAGATATGCTCTCCGCGCGCAGCGGCGAGCGCACGCCAGCGTCGGCTCGCGATGCGCTGGCGCAGATTGCCGCGGACTTGGATCATCGTTCGGGCCGCGTCTGGCGCGATTTGCAGGACACGGCCGACGGCGTTCCCACCATGCAGATGGCTCCCCGCGCTTGGGAAGATTACCGCCGTCCGGTCGATTATTACGACGAAGACGTACTCAACTGGCTGTGGGCGGACGTGATCATCCGTCAGCAAAGCCATGGCGCGAAGTCTTTGGACGACTTCTGCAAACTGTTTTATGGCGCGCCCAGCGGTCCGCCCATGGTGAAGACCTATACGTTCGACGATGTTGTGAACGCGCTGAACCAGGTCGCGCCGGAAGCTCCACCCAAAGACTGGCGCGGGTTCTGGACGGAGCGCCTGTCTAACCATGGTCCGGGAGCCCCGCTCGGCGGAATCGAAGACAGCGGATGGAAACTGGTATACGACGAGAATCCTTCGGACCTGGATCGCGCCGGAGATCGCGACGGCAAGAACGTCGATGCGCATTATTCGGTGGGACTGTTGGCCGCGAGCGATGGCGTGATTCGCGATACGGTCGAGGACATGCTTGCCGCCAAGGCTGGAATCGGGCCGGGGATGAAGATTGTAGCGGTCAACGGCCGCAAGTTTTCCGGAGATGTCTGGCATGACGCGATTCGAGCTGCGAAGACCAGTCCGTCGCCGATTGAGCTGATTGTCGAAAATACGGATTATTTCCGGGTCGTGAAGCTCGATTATCACGGTGGCGAGAAGTATCCGCACCTGGTGCGGGACGAGTCGAAGCCGGATCTGCTGACGGAGATTTATCGGGCAAAATAGACATCGGGTATTGTTATCGATTTTGTCATCCCGAGCGGAGCGAGGGATCTGCATTTTGCGGCGGACTGCAGATCCCTCCCCTTCGGCTTCGCTCAGGGTCGGGATGACAATTTTCAGATAGGTTTACTCAGCCTTCCGCGATCGCTGCCATCGGTTCTTCGTCACCAGAAATCTCTTCGGGAGCCGGGTCCAGCATAAAGCCCAGAACTTCCTGCGGAATCGGCGCGCTCCACACCGGCGAAAACGACTGGCGATGCAGCGGCGAGGGGCCGTGCTCGCGGAGGGCTGCGACGTGGCGCGGCGTGCAGTATCCCTTGTTCGATGCTAGGCCGTACATGGGAAAAACCGGGTCCCAGGCCGAGATCATGCGGTCACGTTCGACTTTCGCGATGATGGAGGCGGCGGCGATGGAGGCTGAGAGCGCGTCGCCGTGAATGATCGCTTGTTGGGGAAGTTCGCAATCGAGCCGCACTGCGTCGACGAGAAGATGGCTCGCCGCCGGCGCCAGTTGCTGAACCGCACGCAGCATGGCGAGGCGCGAAGCCTGGTAGATATTGATTTGATCGATGCGGGCGGAATCCACGGCGGCAATGGCCCAGGCGATGCAGTGCCGACGAATCAGGAGCGCGAGTTCCTCGCGGCGTTCGGCGGGGAGGAGTTTCGAATCGCGCAAGCCGCGAATGCGGTGTGCGGGATCGCCGTTCTGATAGAGAATGACGGCGGCCGCAACGACCGGGCCGAACAGCGATCCGCGGCCGACTTCATCGACTCCGGCAACAAGGGTCGCGCCCGCGGCCCAAGCCCGCTTTTCAAAATTCAACGTGCAGCGCAGTTTTTTCAGCAAGCGCAACTTGGCGGCAGAAGCGGAAACTCCGTCTGCTTTTGAGTTCTTCGATGTGGGAGCGGACTTGGGCACGGAATCTACTCGGCATCTTCGCCGAAGAAGACGCGCGAAGCAAGGGCAGATTAGTGCCGTGACCGCGCGTTAATGCATTACGGTGGAGGAACGGCGTCTCGCGAGCCTGCCTGAGCAGGGTCGAAGGGTTCAGCCGGGCGAGGGCGCCCGGCTCTCCACCAACCATTCGCTTATTGTTGTTGTTCGACTTCCTTCAGCCGAGCGGCCTTGCCCTTGAGCCCGCGCAGGTAGTAAAGCTTGGCGCGGCGGACTTTCGCCGAGCGTACGACGTCGATCTTGTCGATGACCTTGGAGTCGATGGGGAAGATGCGCTCCACGCCCTGGCCGAAGCTGATCTTGCGGACGGTAAAGCTGGGTTGGGCGCCGCGCTTCCGGGAAATGACGACGCCTTCGAACGCCTGCAGGCGCTCTTTTTCGCCCTCTCTGATTTTGACCAGCACCTTGATGGTATCGCCCGGACCAAACTTCGGGATGTCGGTGCGGCGCGATTTCGCCAACAATTTTTCGATAATCGGATTGCGCATAACGTTTCCTTCCTAATTCCTTCCGCGATCTTTCTGCAAATAGATCTTGTAAATAGATCTTTTGTAGAGGGGCTTGCTCCGTCTCAGTCAGTTGTGCTCTGGGCCAGCTTGATCTGATCTAACTTAATCTGATTCAGCAATTCCTCGTCTTCCGCCGTCAGCGCAACCCGATCCAGTAAATCGGGACGGTTGCGCAGCGTTTTTGCCAAAGCCGTCTTACGCCGCCAGCTGCGAATCTGGTCATGGTTGCCGTTCATCAACACTTCCGGTACCACCATGCCGCGAAAGTCCGCCGGCCGCGTGTAATGCGGATAGTCGAGCAATCCGCCGGAAACGCAGGTGGAACTCGGTCCGTCGCCCAGTGTGGCGCGGGCACCCTCGCCCGCGAACTCAGTGAACGACTCCTGGCGCGTCGAATTCTGATTGCCCACCGCGCCCGGGATCAGCCGCGTTATCGTGTCGACAATTACCGCTGCGCCCAGCTCGCCACCGCTCAGCACGTAGTCGCCAATCGAAATTTCGCGATCCGCCAGGTGCTCGCTGATGCGTTCGTCCACACCTTCGTACCGCCCGCAAATGAGCACGACACGATCAAGCGCGGCAATTCCCGCCGCCAGCGACTGATCGAGCCTGCGTCCCTGCGCCGAAAGCAGAATCACCGATTGCTCCGCGCTAAAGCTTAGACGCGCCTCACGCGACGCCACATCGCCGAACGACTCCAAACATTCAAAGATCGGTTCCGGCTTCAGGACCATGCCCTCGCCACCGCCGAACGGGCGATCATCCACGGTGCGGTGCTTGTCTTTCGTGAACGCCCGCAGATCGTGAATGCCGATCTCCACCAGGCCCGTTTCCCGCGCTCGGCGCACAATTCCATAATCCAGTGGTCCGCGAAAGAAGTCGGGAAAGATCGTGAGAATGTCGATCTTCATTTGCGGAACCAGTCGTTAGTCGCTCGTCGTTGGTCGTTGGCAAAAATCTTCCATCGCAAGCGAGTGGCGAACGACCATCGACCAACGACTAACGACTTCTTTCCTTTTCCTCTTTTGCCAGCGGCGCATTTATTTCCAGCAAGCCTTCCGGCAACTTCATCCGGACTTGCCTCCGCTCCAGATCCAGCTTCTCCAGATACGCCTCGGCGAAGGGAATCTCGTAGGGCAGTTTAGTCCGCTGCTCCTTGCCCCGAACCACTAGCAGCGGCGCTTCTCCCGCCCCGAACTGCACGTCTTCAATCTCGCCGATCTCGCGCTGGCCGTCGAACACTGTGCAACCGATCAGGTCGCTCAGGTACGTCCAGCCCGGCTCCAACTCGGCGCGTTCACCGCGTGGAAGCTGAAGCTCAGCGCCAACCAGCGGCTCGGCATCGGAAATCGTCTCGATGCCCGTAAACTTCAACACCAGAAAACTCTTGCGCGGCCAGAGATCTTCAACCGTTACTTCGCGGCGTTGCCCGTCTTTCAGAAGCGCCCACAGCCGCATTTCCTGCCGGAACCGGTCCGGAACATCGGTGTGCAATTCGACCGCAACTTCTCCGCGGCGTCCCTGCGTCTTGATGACGACCGCCAGGGTAATCCATTCGCCGCTTGCGTCCGGTGCCGCGATGCGATGCTCCTCGCAGATACCTACTCGATGATCTCCAGCGCGTAGCGCTTGTTCAGCTTCGACCCCGCCGCGCTCAGCAGGTTGCGCAAGGCGCGGGCGACGCGGCCGGAGCGTCCAATGATTTTGCCCAGGTCGGCCTCGGCCACTTCGAGTTCGATGACGGTTTCGTCTCCGTCTTCGTACTCTTCAATAAAAACCTCGCCCTTGGCGTCGACGATCGCCTTGGCGATGTACTCAATCATGGCGCGCGGGCTGACGACAGGCTCAATCATTGCTTGGCTCCTGAACTCGGCTCCTGAATTGGCGAGTGTAGTTGCGGCTAGGCGACCGGAGCGGCCGCAGCCGGCGCGGGGACAGCAAGCAGCTTCCTGACGCGGTCCGAAAGCTGGGCGCCTTTTGAAACCCAGTGCTCGATGCGCTCCCGTTTCAGGTCGAAAGTAGCTGGGTTGGTGCGTGGATTATACGTGCCCACCACTTCCACCGGGCGGCCATTGCGAGCCCGCTCCTTCTCAATCACCACCACTCGGTAATACGGTTGTTTGCGCGCGCCAAAGCGCGCCAGTCGGATCATTAACACAGACTTCGGTATCCTTTGCCCGGAAGAGTCCGGCGAAGTAAAGACAAACTATTATTATGCCGGAGCTTAGCCGTTTGTGCAATGCGGATATGCTGCCTGATCCGTGTTCCGGCTGCTCATTTTTCGTTTCGCCTGGCGTATTTCACCGCTGTAAAGATCACCGTGCAGATCGCGAAATCCACCAGCAGGCCCCAGTCTTCTTGGTAAAGCCTATGCCGCGCCATTGCAGGAAGATGTGGCATGAGCAGGTAGTAGATCGCGTTGCCGGCGAGCACGGCCACGAGCGCGTCCAAAAAATTCTTCATCGTTGGACTCTTCATAGGACTCTTGCCCAAGCCTACTCCGCTCCTCCACCGCTCCGCGCGAAAACCGGGCGCGATGGGGACCCCGGCTGCTAACATCGCTTACAATGCTGGACCCGTCCACTCCGGTGCAGTATGTGAAAGGCATCGGCCCGCGCCTGTCCGAGGTCCTCGCCGCCAAGGATATTCGAACCGTCGACGACCTGCTGCATTATTTGCCCTTCCGCTACGAAGACCGGCTGAACCCGCGTTCGGTCGCCGAACTGCGCGCCGGAGAGATGGCCACCGTGATCGCCGAAGTCCGCAATTCGGGACTCTTCCGCACCCGCCGCATGCCCATCTTTCAACTCACGGTCGGCCAGGGCCGCACCCGGCTAAAGTGTATATGGTTCAACGCCGCGTATCTGCAAGATCGCTTCCAGGCCGGACAGATGGTGGCACTCTACGGCAAGGTCGAAGAGGACCGCGACGGCCAACTGCAGATCATACAACCGCAGTTCGAGATTCTCGGTGACATTAACGAAGAAGGTGGCGCTGACGAGGCGGAGAAGAAAGCAGCCGCCTCGCTCGAAATCGGACGCATTGTTCCCATCTATGAGTCAACCGGCCAGGGCAAACTGACGCCGCGCTGGTTCCGCCGCATTATTCGAGGAGCGCTCGAAAATTTAAGCCCCGATCTTCCCGATCCCATCCCCGCCGCGGTGCGCGCGCACTTGAGCCTGGTGTCTCCGCGCGAAGCGTTGTTCAAAGTTCACTGGCCCGATGCCGGCGAAAGCTTTGCCAATCTGCAATCGTCGCGCACGCCAGCCCACATAAGAATGATTTTCGACGAACTCTTTTTCATCGAGCTAGGACTTGAACTCAAGCGCCGAGAGCAGAAGGCGCAAACCGGGATCGCCTTTCGGCTGGACGGCGGAGTTCGCGAGGCAATCAAGAAGATACTGCCCTTTCATCCCACGGCGGCGCAGAAAAAAGTCCTGAAAGAAATCGCCACCGACATGCAGACGCCGAGCCCCATGCGGCGTCTGCTGCAAGGCGACGTGGGATCGGGCAAGACGATCGTCGCGTTCCAGGCCGCGATCATCGCCATCGAAAACGGCTACCAGGTCGCGTTGATGGCGCCGACCGAGATTCTGGCGCAGCAACATTATTTCTCCGCCCGCCAGATTCTAGAACGCGCCGGATACCGCATCGTGCTCCTCACCGGCTCGCTGGAACAAGATCGCAAGCGCGATGTGCGCCGCCACATAGCGCAAGGCAACGCGCAACTAGTCATCGGAACGCACGCTCTAATTCAAGACCGAGTCGAATTCGAAAATCTAGGCCTGGTAGTAGTAGACGAGCAGCACCGCTTCGGAGTAATGCAACGCCTGAAGCTGATGAAGAAAGAGGGCGCACCGCCCGCCAAGACTCACGTAGGGGCGGACGCATTCGTCCGCCCCAGCGAGCGCAGCGAGCAATCGCCCGAGCCCGACGTACTAGTAATGACGGCAACCCCCATCCCGCGCACCCTAGCCCTAACTCTCTACGGCGACCTCGACCTCTCGCTGCTAGACGAGCTTCCCCCCGGACGCACGCCTGTGGTCACGCGCTCCCTGCCCGACGAGCGCGCGCCCGAAGTGTGGGACTTCGTCCGCAAGCAAATCGCCGCCGGACATCAGGCCTACGTCGTTTATCCCGTGATCGAAGAAAACGAAGAGCGCGAACTGAAGGCCGCCGAGCAGATGCACCGCCAGTTGCGCGACAAGATTTTCCCCAGCCTGCACGTTGGTCTTCTGCATGGCCGTCTTGACGCCGATGAAAAAGAGCGCGTAATGCGCGAATTCCAACAGGGCAAGATCGAAATACTGGTCGCGACCACGGTGATCGAAGTCGGTGTCGACGTCCCCAACGCGACCGTCATGGTGATCGAGCACGCCGACCGCTTCGGATTAGCGCAGCTCCACCAGTTGCGCGGACGCATTGGCCGTGGCGCAGCGAAATCCTACTGTGTGCTCATGCGCGGCGGCAAGGTTTCCGAAGAAGGCGAGCGCCGTCTCGACGCCATGGTGCGCTCAAACGACGGCTTCCAGATCGCGGAACTCGATCTAGAACTGCGCGGCCCCGGCGAGTTTTTCGGGACCAAACAGGCGGGCATTCCGAGCTTCCGCGTGGCGAATATCATCCGCGATCGCCAACTGCTGGAAGCCGCCAAACGCGAGGCCGCGTTTGTGATCTCCGGCCCGAATTCCGAAATATCAAGAGAAGAGATTGATCGGGCGCTTCGGGAAATGCGGTCGCGCTGGGCGATGAGTTATGGGCTGGTGGAAGTGGGGTAGGGGTTGTCCGATCACTGGGCGCCCACGCCGGTCGTTTTCTCATAAACTGACGGCGATGCAAACCACATCTCCAGCACTTTGCCGGGATCAAGTTGAACCGCAGGTCCGCTTCCGGGCTGCTTATTTGATCCATTCGCAGCCTGCAATCCGTAGTCTTCTCCGTTGACGGTGAATCCTGTCACTGAAGCCGTACGTCCGTTCGCTGCGCCAGATCCGGCCAGTTTCGTATTCTGATCAAGTGAAACCGCGCCTGTAAGGGCGACTGGCAACAATAGAGTTCCCCGGAAAGTAAAGCTCCCGTCGGGCTGACGGGTGATGGAGTTCACGTGAATCATCAGGCGGGCGCCGGCTTCAAACTGGAGTTTAGAGGGATAGGCCGCAGATTGCGTTTCCACTGTGAGAGGTGCAGGCGTTTCTATGGGAACCGCTGGCGCTACCGGAGACCTCACGCTCGTATCATCAGCGGCTGGCATGGTTGTCTCTTTCTCAGGGGAACTCAGGCCACTGTCATCCGCGGCATTTACGGAAGGGGAGATCCCGGGCGCTTGGGCCGGGCGCACGACATTGTCCGTTGGACCCGCCACCTTGCAATCGCTAAGAGTCGGCATAGAAATTTGCCATCCGGTAGCGTTGGCCACCAAATCGCGCCGCACAGCAAAAGTGCCCAGGTATTCGCCAAATACCTGCACAATTTCCCCCTGCTGATAGAGAGAAAGTACTTCCGCGCCTTCATCCGCCATCATTCCGCAGAACAGCATCTTGTCGGGTTGTTGTTCATCTTCGATAACAGCGAACGGCCGAGAGCGCATCCCCGCATAACCATAATTTCGCACTCTGCCTTGCGCAAACAACCGTGTCCCCACCGGAATTTCAGATGCAGCCGCAACCAGAGCGATACTGTAAGTGCGCCCGTCGCTGAGCGGGTTTCCACCAAGGTAGTTGGGGGAGACATGTACGTTGTGATCTTCCGCCGTTGAAGTCTCGACTTGCGAACTAACGGTTTCCGTTGGTGCCGAGACGCGCTTGTTCGAGGAGTTATGCCCAACCAGCGTGTGCAAAAAACCAACCAGTATCACGCCCCCCGCCAGCACGAGAGCGATAATCTCCCACGGCGTCAGTCCGCCAGTAAATCCCCGCTGTGAAGGCACACCGGGCGCGGGGCCAGCGTCGCCTCGTGTGCAGCCACATGCCGTGCAGCGGATGGGGTAGAACGGAATTACCAGCAACCAAAGTCCAAAGGTGAGCAGCACCATGAAAAATGTGCCCCAACCCAAACGTCTGGCAAAGCCGCTCGGACGGTTGCAAACGTAACAGTGCGTTACGTGCATAATTCTCCTCCTCTCGACTTGTCGTCGCGGACCGCAGCGAGGGGCTTGCCTACGCTGTGCGGCGACATTCTCTCACCCGAACGCTTTCTGTGCCATGCTGCACATCACAAGGGCCAGTGCGCCCGAGAGGACCGCGCGGCTTTGTCGTAGTTCATGCAGACAGGCCATTGCACCAGCGACACCGGCCCGGCCCCATCCCCGCCCCTTCTGCTATGATCGCGCCAGGCCGGGAAAACCGGCGGATTTCACCCTTTACGAGGAGTTTTTATCATGGAAACGCCCGCTCTTCCTCTGGGCTCCCGCCGCGACGAAGACATCGCGCTTGACCTCATGAAATTCATCGCCATGACCACCGGCTACGGCAAGACCTCCGGCACCGGAGTCGGCTTCCAGGGCAGCGGCGCGGCCGACAAGCCCGAGGAATACGCCGCCCATCTACTGGAACTCTACGGTCGTTGTTTGCAGTCGGTCGGGGGAAAGTGAAGAGATCGGGTGATCGGGTCATTCGGGCCATCGGGTGATCTAAAACCTTAAAACTAGGAGCTTTTGATTTTCGATCGCCCGATCGCCCGAATGACCCGATCACCCGATCTCCTTGTTTCTGAACCTCTTCGTTGACAAGGGGCTCGCGGCTGGGCTATTCTAGAAGCCTTTGGAAGTCCTGCGGCTGCCCGCCTGGAATACCTAGCGCGCGTTCTGCGTGGATAAGATCATTGTTACGGCAATCAAGGTTTAGGGCAATCAGGTCTAGGGCATTCAGCGGTCTTCGTGGTTTAGCGTTCTTGAGTTTTAGTTTTCTGGGAGAGTTCCGATGTCAACCTATTTCCCGAAAGAGGGAGATATTGTGCGCAAGTGGTTTGTGGTGGATGCGACCGGGCTTCCGCTCGGCCGCCTCGCCTCGCGCGTAGCCCGCATTCTGATCGGCAAAGAAAATCCGAAGTACACGCCGTTTATCGACACTGGCGACCACGTGGTCATCATCAACGCCGAGAAGATCAAGATCACCGGCATGAAGGAAGACCAGAAGGTCTATCACCGCTACACCGGCTATCCCGGCGGGCTGCGCTCGGAAGAAATGAAGAAGCGCATGGTCCGCAAGCCGGAACTCATCATTGAAGACGCCGTGTCGCGCATGCTTCCCAAGAACAAACTGGGCAAGCAGATGTTTACGAAGCTGAAGGTTTATCGGGGCGACAAGCACCCGCACGAGGCGCAGAAGCCGGAAGTGAAAGTGTTTGCGTAGAGAGCTTTTTGGCTTTTAGCTATTAGCTTTTGGCTTCTTGCAAGCGGGTCGCAGCAACAGAGAAGTTTTGAAAGACTTTTTGGAAAGGTTGAAGCACACGGGTTTTTAGCTAATGGCTAAAAGCTAAGTGCTAAGAGCTTAAATGGCAGAACTGGTGCAATACTACGGAACCGGACGCCGCAAGGCGGCGATCGCGCGCGTTTTTCTTCGTCCTGGCAGCGGCGAGTTCAAGGTCAACGGCAAAGCGTTCGATGAATACTTTGTGACGCCGTCGCAGCGCATCAGCGCGAAGTCGCCGCTGGTCTCGACCGATACGACGGCCAACTTCAACGTGCTGGCGAACGTGTGCGGCGGCGGAGTCGCTGGACAAGCCGATGCCGTGCGCCTCGGCATCACGCGCGCGCTCATGGAGTTCAATGCGGAACTCCGCAAGAAGCTCAAGGCCGAAGGTATGGTGACTCGCGATCCGCGCGCCAAAGAGCGCAAGAAGTACGGACAGAAGGGCGCAAGAAAGCGCTTCCAGTTCTCGAAGAGATAGTCGATGGTCGTTAGTCGATAGTCGTTCGCAAGCGACTATCAACCAACGACAAACGACTGGTTTTAAGGTGTTAAAATTCATCCCCCCACCTCCCCGAGGCGGGGTGGACGGGAATGGCAATCTGAGAAGTCGCGAGTAGCTAGTCGCTTGTCGCTAGAGAAATCAGGTTTTCAACTAGCGACTAACGACCAGCGACGAGCGACTGCTTCTCGGATGCAGACCAACTGAGGAGGTTAATTGGCAAACATTACGATGAAGGAGTTGCTCGAAGCTGGCGTTCACTTCGGGCACCAGACGAAGCGGTGGAACCCCAAGATGAAGGAGTTCATCTTTGGCGAGCGCAATGGTATCTACATTATCGATCTGCAGAAGACGCTGAAGATGTTCAAGGAAGCGTCGAAATTCGTGCAGGATCTGGCCGCCGACGGCAGAATCATCCTCTTCGTGGGAACCAAGCGCCAGGCGCAGGACGCAATTGCCGAAGAGGCGCAGCGCTGCGGAATGTTCTACGTGAACCAGCGCTGGCTGGGCGGACTGCTGACCAACTGGGTCACCGTACAGAAATCCGTGAAGCGGCTCAAGGAACTCGACGAGATGGCCACCGATGGCCGTTACGATCTGCTTCCGAAGAAAGAAGTGATCAAGCTGGAGCGCGAGCGCAAGCACCTGCAAGCGAATCTCGCCGGCATCAAGAACATGACGCGGTTGCCGGATGCGATCTTTGTCATCGATTCGAATAAGGAGCAGATCGCGGTGCGCGAGTCGCGCAAATTGGGCATTCCGGTGGTCGCGGTGGTCGACACCAACTGCGACCCGAGCGAAGTGGATTACGTGATACCGGGCAATGACGATGCACTGCGCGCGATCCGTCTGTTCACCTCGAAGATTTCGGAATCGATCGCCGAGGGCGTTCATGCCAGGGACGACAAGCAATTGGCGGACATTCAGGCAGTGGCCGAGCCCGAACCCGTGGTCGCGGCGGCGGGCGTTGAAGAACTATACGCCGAAGCCGCAATTGCCGATCCCACTGTGGGAGTCGCAGTCACGGTACCCGAGGGTGAAGAGATCCGCATGGAAGACGTGCTGGGCAAGGGCACGCGCAAGCGTCCCTCAGCCGCCACCGAAGACGTTGACGAACTGCAGGCCGAGACGCGCCGGTTCTAGCAAATTGCAGGTTTCAAGGTTTCAAGGTTGCAAAGTTTCAAGGTTGCAACCTTGATTAGTCCTCAGTGTGGCCCCCCGACTGACCTCCTTGAAACTCTGAAACCTTGAAACTTTGAAACCTGAGGTTCTAATGAGCACTACTATGGCAAACATTTCTGCTGCCCAAGTGAAAGATCTCCGCGAAAAAACCGGCGCGCCCATGATGGACTGCAAGCACGCCTTGACCGAAGCAAATGGCGACCTGGAAAAAGCGAT
>Ga0326727_10006629_pt1 | contig 31510 bp, 25 predicted proteins | sample MB2enrmetagenome_FD_207643 | JGI IMG/M metagenome (GOLD analysis project Ga0326727, IMG submission 207643) | Lab enriched peat soil microbial communities from McLean, Ithaca, NY, United States - MB29MY | ecosystem: Environmental > Terrestrial > Soil > Wetlands > Peat | place: USA: New York...
CCATCAAGGAGAAACTCTCCCGCTGTCGCCAGACTCTGGAACAGATTCAACCCGGCTGTACGCTGCCGCGCAGCAGAAAGAGACGGAAAACATTGTCCAGTTAATTCTCGGACACTACACTAGCTTCTTGATGAGCCCCTCTAACTTGCCGTGCCACCAACGGAATCCGCCGTGCCAAGCATATTGCGGATCGAGGAAGAAGAACGGGATCGAGCCAAGTGACTCTTGCTTAAGGTTGTTCACCAAAGCCTTCCGAAACGCCGGAACTTCATATTCACCATAGTAGTCGCCAGGCGCGAGGCCGGGATTGAGTGACAGCACGTAGACCGAGGCGCGCTGGAGATCTCCGCAAAAGGGCTGCGGTAGGAGACCCAGGTGGAGCTTCCTGTCGTCGGAAAAGGGAAAGTCGTCCTTCTCGAACGCTTCCCTCCAACTCTTAATCACGGTCACGTAATTGGCGCTGTTTGAGGACGTGAGGGTCTCACGGTCTTCGTTAAGGACGTGAGGCGGTGAAGTAGGACGCCAGGCTGCCCACGCCCGGAGAAGCTCTGTGCCACTCATTCTTTTCCCCCTCCCCTTCTGCTGGCTGCCCTACGCTCGTTCCAGCTTCACCAGAAATCCCTTGAACTCCGGTGTAAAGGCATTCGGATCGACGACCGTGGGCGAGAGTAGGTTGGTGGGGGTACGCGCCGTCCGGCCCTCATCCTCGGCAATGCCGCGAAAGGCCCATATCAGCCGCTGACCAACGCAGGCAGCCCACGGTCATCTCGCCTCGCGTCTCCTGTTCGGCGGCATCCACGCCCGCGTACTCAGCAAAGTTGGATTACTTCCACTCTCAAATATGGGGAAGAGCGTCCTTGACTCTTTCGGGCGTCATGGGCAATTGCAAGAGCCGGGCGCCGGTGGCATCGAACACCGCATTGGCGATCACTGCTCCCATGCAGATTATGGGGGGCTCTCCGCCCCCTTGAGCGGGTGAGTCTTTGGCGTCCAATATTACGGTTTCGATTTCCGGCAACCAGGAGAAATGCGGAATGGTGTAGGTGTCGAAATTCGAGTGCAGAATCTCACCACCCTTAAATCGAACCTCCTCCGTCAATGCGTATCCCAAGCCCATGGTAATGGCGCCCTCCATTTGCAGCCTGGCGCCTTCTGGATTAATGCACAAGCCCATCTCTTGCGCACAGACCACCCGCTTGACTTCGACGGCCCCTGTCTTCTTGTCCACGGCAACCTCCGCCATGTGAGCCACGTAGGCCCCGGCATCGGTCCCGCAAGCCACCCCGTAACCGCGCTTGCTTGGCGCCTTGGCGGGTGACCAACCAAATTTCTCGGCAACAGCCTGCAAGACGCGTCGCATTCGCTCGTCGTTCAAGTTCTTCATCCGAAACTCGACGGGGTCCATGCCGGCCTTGACCGCCAGCATGTCGATATGGGACTCCCGAGCAAAGCAGTTGGTATTGCTGCCGGGAGCGCGCCAAGGTCCCGTGGCAAACGGATGTGACCCTGGGGCCGCCACCCACCCGGAACCATAGGCGACCGTACGATGATTGGGGATGTTATAGAACTGCTGTGCGCCTCTTTCTCCGGCAAAATACACACCGTAGTCCCAAAACGTAATCAGCCCGGATTCTGTGACGCCCGCCTGGATCTTGACCACGGCGGCAGGACGGAAGGTGTCGTAGAAGAACTCCTCGGCACGAGTCCAGACCACTTGCACGGGTTTTCCCGCCAGCTTGGCCAGCCTGGCCGCCTCGAGGGCTTGCTGGTTGTAGCTCTTCCCTCCGAAGCCTCCGCCCACATAAGGTGTAATGACTCGCACATTCTGCGCAGGCAGGCCGAGCTGAGAAGCTGCCGCCTCCTTCAGAGCGAAGGGGGTTTGCGTGGAGGCCCAGATGGTCGCCTTGTTTCCTTCGATCTTCGCCAAAGCCGTGTGGGTCTCGATGGCGGCGTGCGAGACGTAGCTATTCAGATAGGTTTGCTCGAGCACATCGTGAGCTGCACTTCTCCCTTCGGCGAGGTTTCCCCCTTCCGCCAACGTCTGTCCGTGAGGCGCGGCCTTGAGCAGGTGGTCAAAGATCGTCTTGTCATCCACGGTGGGCGCCGGCCGGTCGTATTCCGACTTGATTTTGGCCAGGGCTCTTTCCGCCAGGTCAGGATACGGATGAAGCACGGCGATCAGATCTCCTTCCTCAATGATTTGGGCGCCTTCGACTTTTCGAGCCCCCGAGGTGTCCGCGTGAATGAGTTTGGCGCCGTGCACCGGAGGCCTCAAGATGCGGGCGTGCAGCAGGCCCGGCTCCCTCACGTCCCCGGCATACTTGGCTTGGCCGGTGACCTTCGCGGCAGCATCTTTTCTTAAAACGGGTTTGCTTACAAGGGCGAAGTCAGCAGGGGTTTTGACCGCTGCGCCTTTCACGTGGCGCAAAATCTTCTGTCCCTTGGCAAGCTCGGCGTAGCTGACTTTCTTCTGCCCTGCTTCCTCATAAACGACGCCCGCCTTGGTTTTGAGCCGCTCTTTCGCTACCCCAAGTTTTTCGGCCGCCAGCTCGACGAGCACCGCCTTGGCTTCCGCGGCGGCGGCTCTGAATGGCGGGCCGAAAACGCGGGTGGTCATGGAACCGAACGTTCCCATGTCCCAGGGGCAAAGATCCGTATCGCCCAGCACCATATCCACCGAGTCCAGTGGGACGTCGAGCTCTTCGGCCAGCATTTGGGCCAACGAGGTTACGACTCCCTGGCCATACTCGACCTTGCCACTAAAACCGCTTACCCGGCCGTCTTCTCCGATCCTGAGAAAGGCGTTGAAATCCTCGGGCAGCGGCTGGCCCATCCCACGGCGTCGCTCGCCCTCTTGCTGTGCCAGCGAATCGGGTATGGAGATACAGATGATGATGCCTCCGCCTAGCAGTTGCAGGAACTGCCTGCGGCCGAATGGAAGGCCCGGAGTGGGCTGCTTGGCCTCTGAGAAGTCACGTTCGAGATATTCTTCGTAGACGCTTTGTTGTTCTTTGTTTTCGCGATTCATCTTGGCCCTCCTCCCATCTGTCTCGCAGCCGTCTGTATAGCCTCGACGATCCGTCGATGCGCTCCACAGCGGCACAAGTTGCCGTCCATATGTTCGATAATCTGACTCCGGGAAGGTCGAGGAGTATTTAAGAGTAAGCCGTAGGCATTCATGATCATTCCAGGAGTGCAGTAGCCGCATTGAAGGGCATCGTGCTCGACGAAGGCTTTCTGCAAGGGGTGAAGCGCGCCGTTCTTGGCTAAGCCTTCAATGGTCGTGACCGCCTTGCCCGCCACGGCTTTTACTTCGAGCAGACACGAACGTTGGGCTTTCCCATCCACAATCACCGTGCAGGCCCCGCAAAGCCCCTCTCCACAGCCGTACTTTGTCCCGGTCAGCCCCAGGTCATAACGCAGAACCCAGAGAAGCATGCGACTGGGATCGACTTCAAGACTCACCGGCTTTCCATTAAGCCTGAATCCTAGGGTCTCTTTCATGCCGATACCTCCCTTGCTATGAATTCGCAAACGCCCACAATGATACACAAATCAGGGGAACCCGACGGTACTTTAATCACCAATCGACAATCGGCAATCATCGCCAGTTTGGTTGCGGCTCGGGCGGGCTGTGTCAAAGCTGGAGAGGCGCGGAGCAGGCAGAGAGTCTCGGGTGGGGTCGCGGGCATGGGGCTGCGCGGGGTTACTTGCCGCGCAAGCGTTCCGGCGCCCATGCCCATGGCTGAAGTTTAGCAAAGGTCTATGAAGGCTGGGCCAATGAAGAGCAGCAGCGGACGGGCTCGACCTGGGTGCTATGAGTCTCCCTAGTCTTCATCTTCCCCGAAGGCTCGAAGCGAGTAGTGGCGGTCCTGGGAGGCCACAAACGCCGTGGAATTAGTGGTTAAAAAGGCGAATACCGCGGTGCGAGCCAAGCTGCCCACGGATGTAGGACCGGAACCCACCGGATCCACGCTGAAGCTGACCGGTCCTCCCGCCGCCTCTGGGTAATACACCCCCACGAAATCCCCGGCTTGAACTCGGATCTCTGGGTCGCCCAGCTTGAACAGGTTGTAACCCACAACCGGCGTCACCACCTCGCTCCTGCCGACCTCGATGAACGAGCCGCCTTTCTGCCGGTAAATCACGAGCTGGACAGTATAGGTATTGGCCGCGTAGATTTCCCAATGGGTCAACCTGCCGCCGGCCGTAAACGGGCGGTTGGTGTCCATCACAAAGGAGTGGCCAATAGTGTCGTTGAAGGCTCTTTCGACAACGGGGTTTCCACCGATGGTTGAAATATGCTGCGCCCAGGCTGTGCCCGCCACAAGGCCGAGGGCCAGCGCGATGCTAGCGATAAGACGACTCACGAATCTCATGTTCAAACTCCTTTTCTGGGGCGCGACAAGAGGCGCGCCCGCCCCCAGGTGTGAAAAGGGCTTCCTACCCCCCATCCGCACGAGGGCTGGGGACGAGCCCAAGCTTCCAGTTCTACGGTGTTCCCCATGCTACGGCTGGCTGTATTGCATGTCAAGCTCTACGATCAAGAATTGTACGATCAAGAATTTGCCTTTGCTTGCGGCCAATGGCCGTGCTGTGTTACTTGCCGCGCAAGCGTTCCAGCGCCCAGGCAGCGTGTTCGCGGACGATGGGGTCAGGATGCTGAGCGGCGCGCTCGAGCCAGGGCACAAACCTTTCATCGCCGGAATTGCCTATGGCCACGCAGAGATTGCGCAGCCAGCCGCGGTACTTCGTACGCTTGATGGGCGAATGGGCGAAGATGCGGCGGAAATCATCTTCACTGATTGAGGCCAGGACATCCAGCGGCGGGTTGAGAAGCGAGAAACTGGCACTGTCCGTCGTCCGTTGTCCATTGTCCGTTGCTTGTTGAACGGAAGGGGCTTGCTGATAACTGAGAACTGATAACTGACGACTGCCGTTCCACGGACACACATCCTGACAAATGTCGCACCCGAAAACGTTGGCCCCGATCTTGGGCCGGAACTGCTCCGGAATGGAGCCTTTGAGCTCAATCGTGAAGTAGGAGATGCACCGCGACGCATCCATGACGTAGGGCTCAACCAACGCCCCTGTGGGGCAGGCCTCGAGGCAGGCGGTGCAGGACCCGCAGCGGTCGGGGGCGGGCAAATCCGGCTCGATTTCGAGGCTGGTCAGAATGACGCCGAGGAAAAACCAGGAGCCTTTCTCCTGGTTGATGATGCAGGTGTTCTTTCCCATCCAGCCGATTCCTGAAAAGCGCGCGAAGGCACGTTCGACCACGGGGCCAGTGTCAACAAAGACCCGAGTCTCGACGCCTGGCGCCAACCCTTCTATGGCCGCGCGAAGCTGCTCGAGCTTTAGCCGCATGATCTCGTGGTAGTCGCGCCCCCAAGCGTAGCGCGAAATCCAGGCGCGCGGCTGGAAAGTCGAAAATGGAAAATCGAAAATGTAAAATCGTCCGTGGTCGGTCGTCCGTGGTCCGTGGTCCGTCGTCCGTTGTCCGTTAAAAAAGAACGGGGTTGGGGGCTGGGGACTGGGGGCTGGGGCAGTCTTCAGCCGCACACTTGTGGAGTTATCCCTCGCCTCCCTTTCAAAGGCGCATTCGCCCCCGGGTACCCGACACTTGGCACTTGGCGCCTTCTCTTCTGTCTCCTGACGTCTGACTCCTGACCCCTGGCTCGTGTTTTGATTCCTGAATCCTGACTCCTGAATCCTGAATCCTGCGTTGTAGACCAGCCCGACGCAAACAACCGACTTGACACTCGGCAGGACAAGGCGCGGATCGAAGCGCTTGGGGTTCTCGAGGTATCGCATCTCCCCGTGGAAGCCCTTTTCCACCCACTGGCGAGAGAACTCGAGGTCTTTCCAGACTGCGAGGGGTGCGATCCCAGCCAAATCAAAGCCGAGGTCGAGCGCGCGCTGTCTAACGGCAAGGCTCGAAAGCATCGGGTTGAATGATAGCGCGGTGTGGCCGGAGATTCCAGTCAATCGACTATTTGTACCATATGGCCTGCAAAAACTGCCGTTCGACAGAATGTCCTTCGCCATGGGTCAATTCCTCCTTAACATTGTTACCCTGAATTGCGGGGCTGAACACGCGCTGGTCATTATCCTTTTCCGTAGGTTTGCGGAATACCACGTAGGGAGGAAGAACCACTATGCCAAGAATCCGAGGTCAGCGGCTGATGAAGTACGCCGACCAAGCTATTTCCTCAACGGCTGGGTTGCTTTTTAACACCATCCAGTTTTTCAACAAGTACCATCCTGGTCCCACTTTTATTCCCCGCTGGTCGGACAAGCCTCTTCTGAAGTCATGGCAAAAGAGCAAGCCCGAGTTGGGATGGCCACGCCAGACTGACTCGCTGTGTCCCCAATGCGTGAAGGAAGCGCGAGAGAAGATCTTGAGCGGCGCGCAGAACTGGCAAACGCTCTTGAGTGAGAAAGTAGGTGAAATCAAGGCCAGCATTATCCAACGGGACGGCCAGGTTTGGATGTTGAAGGATTGCCCCATCCACGGCCACTTTGAAGACCAGATGGCGGTGGACGCGAATTTTCTCGCGTGGATTGAGAAAAACTTCCCTGGCCGCGACATTCGCGCCCACAACGACGAGGGTCTTCACAACCACGGTTCGAGTTCCATCAAGCACGGGCGCGGCTCCGTGCTCACTGTGGACTTGACCAACCGCTGCAACATGATGTGCGATCCCTGTTTCATGGACGCCAACCAAGTGGGCTTTGTGCACGAGCTTTCCTGGGAAGACATCAAGGAAATCCTCAACAATGCCGTCAAAATCAAACCCCGCCGACAGATGTCGGTGCAGTTTTCGGGCGGCGAGCCCACCATGTCGCCTTATTTCATTGACGCCATCCGCTACGCCCGCCAATTGGGTTACAACAGCGTGCAGGCGGCCACCAATGGAATCGAGTTTGCCAAGAGCAAAGAGTTTTGCAAGCGCGCTTTCGACGCCGGCCTGCGCTATGCCTATTTGCAATTCGACGGTATCGGCAACGACGCCAACAGCCACCGCCAGGTGGGCAACCTGTTCGATGTGAAGTTGCGGGCCATCGAGAACATGCACGAAGCGGGCATCGAGATCATTCTGGTCACCACCATCGTGAACAACCTGAACAACGACCAGGTGGGGCCCATCGTCAACTTTGCGCGGGAGAACCCGAAAAAGATCGCCTTCGTGGCCTTCCAGCCGGTCAGCTTTACGGGCCGCGACGAGGACATCACTCCGCAGCGCCGCCGGCGCCAACGCTACACGCTTTCACACCTGGCGTTGGACGTAAAGAAGCAGACAGGCATCACCGAACCCACGCGCGACTGGTTCCCCATTTCGTTGATGGGCGCTTTCGCTGATTTTGCCGATCTGGTTCACGGTCCGGAGGCGCAGTGGGGACAGGTGAGCTGCGGGTGCCATCCCAACTGTGGTGTGGGGACCGCCCTGATGATTAATAAAGAAACCAAAGAGTGGGCCCCGGTTCCCCAATTCCTCGACATTCCCCAGCTCGTGAAGGATATGCAGGGGATCACGGACGCCGCGCGGGGGAGGGTGTTTTCCAACCTCATGATGGGCCTGGCTCTGCTCAAGAACTACAAGCCGTTGCGGGCGCCCAAGAGTCTGGCGTTGATCGACTTGCTCAAGAAGTTCGACAAGTCCTTTGCGCTCACCGGGGAGGCACGGGCCAGGAAAAAGTACGGCGCTTCGGACCCCGAGCGCACTTATGAAGACGCTCTCAAGCGCCGTTCCGACCCCTGGAACTTCCTCTTCATTGCCGGCATGTGGTTCCAGGACCTGTTCAATTACGACTTCCGCCGCACCGAGATGTGTATCATCCCTTACGCCACGCAACAGGGCGAGATTTCCTTCTGCGCTTACAACACCGGAATCGGCTGGCGAAAGATCCTGGAGAACATGTACAAGAACGCGACGGTGGCGGAATGGTACAAGACGCATGGCAAGCACCAGATCTACGCCAAGGGCAAATCCGTGGAACTCAACAACGCGGGGCATTCGCTCTACGTGAACTCCGACGATGCTGCCCGCGTGCGCGCGAAAGAGCACGACGTCCCTATAACCGCTGCGGAGGAAGAACGTCAGCGCCGGAAGACGGCCTGGGAGGCTCAACAGGCCCGCCAATACTATGAAGAGTTGGTGCTGAAGCAGTCGAAGACCGAATTGGTCCAGATTGGCGACGCCGCCAACGAAGTTGAGGAAAAAGTTTCAGCCTGACTCCAGGCTGAATGGAGGGGAATTCCGGGCCGGTCGCGGGCCAGCGCGACCGGCCCTTTTTTTTCAACGTCCGCGGGGCGGGGATCCCAGGCGATAGGGCCGCCTTTGGGGCGGCCAAGGCTCGGCCCAGGAGTTCCTGCATTCTCGCCTGGAAACGGTTTGTGAGGCGCGGCTGTGCCGCCCCCGGGACATCGCGCACCTGGCCTGGAGCGGGGATGTGCTAAAATTAAGGCGTAAAGAGGAGTGAGGAGGGAATGGCAGAGAGACGCAAAGGCCGCGCGAGGCAGCACGAGCAAATGGCCGCGGTGGATGAGGCCACGATCTGCCCGCACATTGAGCCTCTAGCCACGGGTGGCTATGATGAGTGATTTAGTCCGGATTGCCTCAGCTCCCGTCCAGACGCGCAAGCCCGAATGGCTGAAAGTGCGCGTTCCGAGCGGGGAGAACTACTTTGAGCTGAAGCATTTGATGCGGGGGCTGGGGTTGCACACGGTATGCGAAAGCGCGCGTTGCCCGAACGTGGGCGAGTGCTGGGCGCATCGAACCGCCACTTTCATGATCTTGGGCGAGCTTTGCACCCGCCGCTGCGGCTTCTGCGCCGTGCCCAAAGGTCTTCCGCGCGGCGAGGTTGACTTTGAGGAGCCGCAACGAGTGGCAGAAGCGGCGTCGAAGATGGGTTTGAAATATGTCGTGGTGACTTCGGTCGATCGGGACGACTTGAAAGATGGTGGGGCAGCGATATTCGCCCAAACCATTGAGGCCCTTCGCGGGCGCATTGCCGGGTGCCAAGTGGAAGTTCTGATCCCCGACTTCCGCGGCTCTGACGGAGCTTTGGAAGCTGTGCTGCGTGCTCGACCCGACATCCTGAACCACAACATCGAGACGGTCCCTCGCCTTTACCCGGTGGCGCGGCGTGGTTCGCGGTACGAGCGCTCCCTGCGCCTCCTCACCCGCTCGCGTGAAATCGCTCCTTCCATCCCAACCAAGTCCGGCCTCATGGCGGGCCTGGGGGAAACGTTTGAGGAACTGCTGGCGGTGCTGAAGGATTTAAGCGTTGTGGGGGTCGAGATCGTCACGATTGGCCAGTATTTGCGCCCCTCCGGCGAACAGTTACCTGTGGCGCGGTTTTATTCGCCGCAAGAATTCTCCACTCTCAAGCAGGAAGGGCTGCGCCTGGGGATCCGTCACGTGGAGTCCGGGCCTCTGGTTCGCAGTTCCTACCACGCCCACGAGCAGACCCGAAAGCTGAATGGGTAAGTAGGACCGGGGCTTGCCCCAAGGCCGTCCAACTGGCCGGCTTACGCCAGGCTCAGCGCGGCTCTGCCGCCCTGACTTGCGGAAAGCCTCCGGCTTTCCGGCCAGTGCCGGCGCCTCCGTCCTCCTCCGGGCAGCCTGGAAGGCTAAGCCTTCCAGGCTGCCCGGAGGAGGTTCTTCAGAAACCACGTCCTTCGGAAAGGCGGAGCCTTTCCGAAAGTCAAGCGGCAGAGCCGCAGGTCGTCATTGACAGTACCGAGCGCAATTTGGACAAGGCCGGGGCAAGCCCCGGCCCTACAAACGGTAACATGACGCTAATGCCCGGAGCGGCGCGCCAGAGCTCGCTCGGCTTGTTGGTGCAGGGGTTTCCAAATGTCCGAGGGGGGATGGGCGGTTTCGTCGATCACCTGCCGGTAAAGTGTCTCGCCCTCCTTGACGTGCCCCAGGCGCAACTCAACGCTCCCGGCAAGCAATTCCCAAAGCGGGTTGTGGGGATATTGCTGCTCCATCTGGCGAAGCAGCTCGAGGGATCTTGCGTACTCCCGATCGATCGGCCGGGAGTAGTTTTTTGCCAAGTGGAATTTCGCCTCCGCGTTCACGAGTTGCCCTTTTTCCATCGCTTGCTGCATTTGGCGGAGGCCCACCAGGCGGTCGCCTCCGGGAAGCAGAATCAAAAAGCGCAGCATCTTCACATAGGTCGGCAAGGTGTCCTCGAAGTAGTTGTAGAGCCCGACTCCAAACCACGCATCGTCGAGATTGGGATCGAGCTTGAGCGCAGCAAGAGAAAAATTGCGTAACCTCTTGCCGGCGCGCGCCGTAGCCAAGGCATGATCGCGTAAAGCTTCCAACCGCGCCCGCAGCCCGTAGGCCAGGCCTTCGTAGAAGTAACTGCGCGCTTCATCCTGATGCGCCTGGAGGCGCGTTTCGGCTTTGCGGATGGCCAGTTCATCCAACCGCCTGAAATCGGCGTCGTAAGGAGTGACGGCTTCGGAAAGGGCCTCGAAAACATCCGGGTCAATCAGATTGGCTTCGGTCAGATAAATCTTCCACCAGTTCACATCCGCCTCAAGAAGGTAGCCGAGAGGCGATTCGGGATCGGACTTTTGGATTCGGCGGAAGGTTTCTGTTGCCACATCGAAGTCGCCGTCCATGAGTTCGTTCATCCCACGGACGGCAATCTCCTGGCTTCCCGCTTTGTCTGTCGCCCCCGCTTCACGGGCGAACTTCACAGCTCCACCGCTAACGGCGACCCACAATAGGATCACGCCAAGCAGACCAGGCAGTCGAATTCTTCTCATACACCGTGGACCCTGCCACGAAGGCCGCGCAGAAACTCGTACATCACCAGACATTCTACCGCGAAAGGAGGAAAACCAAGGAATCCCAGGGCCGGCATTTCAAAGACCTTCCAATTCTGCCACATGGGAAAGACGTATAGCCACTTGGCGCTTGCCCAATAGTTCCAGAACTCCCACAGGATTCCACACACAAGTCCGGAACCAAGGAAGGCGATCAGCGTGCCTGTTTCACCCTGCTCGAAGTCACGCAACAAGGAGCGACCTCCCCAGGAATAGTTGATGGGGTCGAGCACCAGGATGAACCCTACCCAAACTGCCCCGAACAGATAACCTCCCACGCGGAGAGGCGTGAGAAGGGGAAGAGTCAGGCATGCCAGGCCGAGAACAAAAGCGGTGATGTGCCTGGATGGGCGATAGGCATGTCCGCCTTCCCGCCACCGCCTGGCCCCCTCCGCAGAAAAGGAGGGGGTCAGGGGGTGGTGCTTATCTCGGCTCAAGCCCAGCGCCGAAACCAGGTCCGCAGTCTCAAAGATGGCAGGCCAGATGGTTGCAAACGACCAGGTGAAGCCCACCCCGCGCAGAAACGGATTCTGCGGCAAGCCGACATAAGTCCAGTTTTTGAGGCGCAGGTTGTAGGCCTCAAATACCAACCAAAGGGGTACAGAGCAACACGCCAGCCCCAAAAAACTGCGCAGCGAATCGGCCATGAGAGACGAGCCCTTCAGGCTGCACACCAACGAATCGGCAAAAAGGAGATAGCCTGTCCACACGATGGGCGTAAAGAAGACCCCGACCCAACGAACGCGCCAGCACAGGAGCAACTCGGCGAGCAGAATAATCGTCAGCCCCATCCAACCCCAGGCCGGCAGGGAAGCTTTCTTGTGAGTGAAGTATCTCCAGCCCAACGTGCCGAGCGTCGCCGCCAGCGCTACGATGCCTATAAGGATGTGATTTCCGTTCATGAAGAGGGAGGCGGGCTAATCTTTGTAAAGCCAGCCTGCCACCAGCGAGGCGATGATCGCTCCCAGCCAGAGGTCGAGCATCCACCAGAGCGGCAAGTGGCGGTTCATGGGCGACCACGCGGCGATTGTCAGGTTTATGGGAAACCCTGCCGCGAAGCCCACCAGCAACCCCACCGTCAGCGCCGTGCCCGGGCCGGCGCCGCGCGTCGCCCGCACGGAAGAATAGAGCCAAGCGACCACGTAGGCGAGAAGGAAGATGGTGATGAACCAGTCAGATATGAACAAGGGATATCGCGGTTGCTTGAGCATCATTCCCGAAGCCTGCTCCACCGCATACCGCGGTTCCAGAATCACCAGGTTAACGATAGTGCTCCAAATGCTCCAGACCACTCCTCCGGCCAGAGCGCCCAGGACCACGCGACGTGTGTTGACTTTTGGCATGTATCACCTCTCTTGTGATTTGTGATTTGCGATTGGTGATTGCTGATTGACGATTTTCGATCAGCAGTCGCCAATCACAAATCGCCAATTGCAAATCACCAATCAGCAATCGGCAATCGACAATCGGCAATCATTGCGCCCGCGTAATGGCCCCTTCCGATGCGGAGGAGACCAGGGCGGCATATTTGGCAAACACACCTGTTTTGTATCGCGGCTCCGGCTCGCGCCAGTTGGCCAATCTATACTTGATCTCCTCATCGGCCAGTTCAACATCGAGCCGCCGCTTCTCGATATCGAACACCACCATATCACCCTCGGCGATCGCGGCAATGGGGCCGCCACGGGCAGCTTCCGGAGCCACGTGGCCCACCATCAGTCCATGCGTCGCGCCGCTGAACCGACCGTCGGTGAGCAACCCTACCGAGTCTCCCAGTCCCTCCCCAACCAGCGCCCCGGTGACGTCCAGCATCTCGCGCATGCCCGGGCCGCCGCGCGGGCCTTCGTAGCGGATTACCACCACGTCTCCCGCCTGGATGCTCTTACTCGTCACGGCGCGCATGGCGCCTTCTTCGGAGTCAAACACCCGCGCGGGCCCACGATGGTAAGTCCTTTCGTACCCAGCCACCTTGACCACGCAGCCTTCCGGCGCCAGGTTTCCTTTCAGAATGACCAGCCCGCCGGTTTTCTTAATCGGATTGGAGACAGGCCTGACCACGTCCTGGCCGGGCGTCTCGATGGCCCGCCGGGCTTCCTCAGCGATAGTCCGCCCGCTGGGAGTCATTTGAGACCCATCGATGAGCCCTGCCTCGAGGAGCTTTTGGGCAATCAAGGGGATTCCGCCGGCACGATGCACGTCCACGGCAAGGAACCGCCCAGCCGGCTTCAGGTCAGCAATGATGGGCGTGCGCGAACTGATGGTGTCAAAGTCCTCGATCTCGAGCGGGACTCCGGCCTCGCGAGCCATGGCCAGCAAGTGGAGGACGGAGTTCGTTGAACCACCTGTAGCCGCCACGCTGGCAATGGCGTTCTCAAACGCGGCGCGTGTGAGGATGTCGAGCGGGCGCACGCCTCGCCGGAGCAAATCCATCACCAGTTGGCCGGTGTGGTAGGCAACTTCATCTTTCAGGGGGTGCAGGGCCGGCACGCTGTTCGCTCCCATGGGCGAAAGGCCGATGAACTCCATCACTGTGGACATGGTATTGGCCGTGTATTGGCCGCCGCAGGCGCCCGCCCCGGGACAAGCATGATCCTCGAGGTCCTTGAGTTCGGCGTCGGTCATCTTCCCCGCCGCGTGCGCGCCCACCGCTTCGTACACGTCCCCAATCGCCACGTCGTGGCCCTGGAAGCGTCCTGGGGCAATCGACCCGCCGTACAAAACGATGCCCGGCACGTTCAGGCGAATCAAGGCCATGGCGCCTCCGGGGATGGTCTTGTCGCATCCCACCAGGGCCACCATGGCGTCAAACATGTGTCCGCGGCCTAGCAGCTCGATGGAGTCGGCGATCACCTCGCGGCTCACCAGCGAAGCCTTCATGCCTTCCGTGCCCATGGTCACCCCGTCCGAAATGGCAATGGTGTTGAACTCCATGGGCGTGCCACCCGCCGCGCGCACGCCTTCTTTCACTTTTGCGGCCAGCTCGCGCAAATGGTAATTGCAAGGCATGGTCTCAATCCAGGTGTTCGCGATTCCAACGATGGGCTTCGCCAAGTCGGCATCCGTGAAACCAATAGCCTTGAGCATGGCCCGAGCGCCCGCCCGGTCGCGCCCGTCGGTGATGGTGCGACTACAGTGCTTTGGATCAAGTGGCATTGTGGCCTCCAGGGTAATCAGCTTGTGAAGTGAAATCTGATTTCGAGCTAATCTGCAAATATACGCAGATTCGCCGCGCCGGGGCAAGCGGTGTTTTTCAGCAGGTGCTGTCCTAAATGTTCGTTGGTCAGCAGCAAGGAATCCCGGCATTGTCCGGGTGCCGCTAAACTCTCAACCTTGAGAGTAATGCGCTAGGCGCGTAACTCTGCGCTTTGAACAAGGCGGGAGGCCAAGCTACCCTCTGCCTGATGAAACCTTCGGGTATACGGTCATCAAATAGCTAGATCAAGTGGAAGGTCAGAGATATCCTTAAGCCTTCGGCCCGAGACCATGATACCAAGCATCTCGCGGGCGTCTGACAGCTGTTCGTCTGCCACGGTCTCCTTGAGCTCGGTCAACGCGAAATGGTACACGCAGTCGATGTCGCCGGTGCCTAAAGCGATCGATGCCAGCCTGCTTGGAAGGGGTTCCCCTGTGACGACCACAATGTGGGGCAGCGGGCCTTTCCGATTGCGAATCAGATTGAGCGCCTCCGACCGAGCGTTTTGCGCTCGGTCGCTGCGAAGCGTCCATTTGCAGGAAATGCTCGCATGGAGTAAGGGAAGTCCTTGGTTGGATTTTCGCAGGCTTGCCAGTCGGCAAACTCCTTCGTTAACGAAGATTCTTGGTGCGTTGATGATCGAATCTTTTTCAGGGTTCCGCACAACTATGATGTCGGGCGTGATTGTGTAATCGCTGCCTAGTGCCGCCGCCAGTTCTGGGTTCTCACTCGCTGCCTTCTCTAAGGCCACAAGATGCGCGTACTGTTCGTATCGTGCGATCTCCAGACGGTACCTGCCAGTGATGTGCTTGACTTCCCAATCGCCTGGGCGCAGATGGCTGAGCTTCGGAAAAGTCTGGTCAATAAACTTGTATGTAACCTCCTCAAATTTCTTGCCCGACATCTGGCCCGCTAGGCGTGAGCCTCGTGCGTGGGATCCTAGCCGAATGGCGATCCCGTGCGCGATTTTTACGCTTGCAACGCTGTCCTTGTCGGCGTTGCTGGGGACTCCTGTGCGATCGGTTCTAAGCACAGCCTGCACTAACGCGGCGTGATAGCTTCTCCTTGCTTCATCTAGATATGCAGAAGCGGACATCGAGGTACTTCACCTCTGGCGAACGCCCGGGAATTATACTTCAGCGTGACGAAATGGAAAGAACCGTCATGGCTTCACAAAGCCGATTATGTACTCTTCGTGCATTCTGCTCTCGATCTGTGAGTTATGGTTCCGGCGAAAAGCAGCCGGAAGCATCCGGCGATCTCGGTCGAGCTTTCTTTCGGCAATGTCCACCGTTTCAAAGCCGATTTCGTTGCCCACGTCACTGAGGAGTTCGTGCGTCTTGATTGTCTGTCCCCTCATCGTTGAAGGTCCAACAACGACGACGCAGCAGCGGCCGGGTTCAAGAACCCTAAACATCTCACAAAACGCCAACCGCATGTCCGTGAAATACTTTGCCAGAACCCGACCCTTCTTGCCGTCAACTGCTTGAAGGTTCTGGAGAACTCGGCAGACAGAGGTAGGAAGATCGAGCGTATCTGGAACCCCCGCTTTCTCTGACCCTATGTAGGTCGACCGCAGGCTGCTCAGGCTCTTGATGTCTTCCCCGAACCACACGAGTGAAAACTTATGTGCGCGCATATAATCAATTGCATTCGCGTAAGGTGGTGACGTGACAATTAGTTGTACGGAATCGCCCTCCAAGGGCAACTGCCTCCTGCAATCGCATTGCTGAATTTCAACATGTTTCCCATTCGAGGGAAGCTGCGACAACAGAGTTGCAGATTTATTGAGCCGCACCTCGAAGGCTTTTATTGCATCTTTATAAGGCTTACCTTCGAGAAGATGCGGACGCGTGTGAGCTAAGTCATAAGCTCGACTAACGCCGCCTGATTTGGTAATGATGATCGAAGAAAACACAACCTTCAGAAAACTCACAAGTGGCGGTGTCAAATCCTCCCGCTCGATGGCCAAGAGGATTGCCATGAGTTCGCGTTGAGTTTGCTTCGCGAACCAGTAGCTAATGAACTCCAGACTCGCGGGCGAAAAGCGGTCCCTCATTGCAGGTTCGAGGCGGCTGGCGCGCTGCAGGATCTTAACGGCGGAACTGACTACACGTTTGCCCGCCCAAGTCGCTTGCAGCAAGTCGACAGGATGTGTTTTCACGCTGCATATCATTAGGGCGAGCGGATCGATGTCGAAACCAAGTGCCCGCCTGTCACACAGAAAAGCTTCCACGACCGCGGTTCCGCTCCCCATCATAGGGTCCATGACGGCTTCGCCCTTTTGGGTGAGTCCCTCGATAAAAAGGCGAGGCAATTGTGGCGGAAACTTCGCGGCGAATGCGTGCAGAGAGTGGCTGGCTTCGTTACTCGCATCTTGGTGAAAGTCGAGGTCGACCGTGAGAAGCTTTGAGAGATAACGGCGCACGTTGGTGCGCTGCTTGCTCTCCAGTGGGGCTTCGGCTGAGACACTCATCGTTTTGACCATTCTTACGGTTGACGGCAGAAAAATCAAGATTAAAGAATTACAGCGCCGGACGCTTGGCATTTCCCGAGCTGATTCGGTTCTGGCATAATGGCCTTCGGCGCCGACGGTCACGCTGGTGAGGACGGGTGGAGTGAATATTAGAACTTCTGAGAAGCAGCTTAACGATTTCTGTCGCAAGTGGAAAGTCGCGGAACTGTCCGTGTTCGGGTCGGTGGTGCGCGACGACTTCCGCCCCGACAGCGACGTGGATCTGTTGGTAAGCTTCGCCTCTGACGCCCAATCGAGCCTCTACGATTGGACCGACATGATCGGAGAGCTCCAGGAGATCTTCGGTCGCAGAGTTGACTTGCTCTCACTCCAAGCCTTGCGGAATCCCTTTCGTCGGTACGAAATCCTGAAGGCCCGCGAGATCCTGTATGCAGCTTGAGGCAAAGGATGCCGCATAGAACTCATCCAGCAGCTCCAGAGGCTCCTCCCGCCCCTGCCTCCGCAGTCGAACGGTGGAGGGTGACGACAGGCCGCCCGGAATAGCTGGATGTCGTGGTTTCTATAGGGCCGCAGGACAGGGTCGAAGAGTCAGTTTCACTTTTCCGAGTGCGAGAGTTGGCTACCGGAGTTCTCCTCGAGCCTCCTCGAGCGCGCCAATCAGGGCTGCAATGTCGTCGGCGCTGGTGCGGTAGTTGGTAATGCAGGCGCGAAGCACGGGCACTGAGCCGGCCAGGCGGGTGGTTGAAATCCAGGCTTTTCCAGAGGCGACAACTTTCATGGCCAACGCGTGCAGGTAAGCGGCGGAGCGGCCCTCGGCATGCCGGGCGTCAACGAAGCAACAGAGGGGCAAGGGCGTTTCGTTGACGACCTGCCAGCCCGAGGCTTCGAGCTTCTCCCGCAGCAGCGCGCCCATGGCCACCATCTGGCGGATGGCCGCGGCGTAGCCCTCCCAACCCGCTACGGCCAGCGAGAGAAACACCTTCAGACCGATGGCCCGGCGCGACCACTGGATGGAGTGCATGCAGGGATCGACCACGTCCAAACCCGCTGCCTCGCGCGGCATATAGGTTACGGCGGTACGGAAGGTGCGATCGAGGATATGGGTGTGGCGAGTGAGATATATTCCCGCCCCCATGGGCACAGAAAGCCATTTGTGTGCGTCGAAAGTAATGGAATCCGCGCGCTCGATGCCTTCCAATTGAGGACGCAGTTCGGGGACCAACGCCGCCGCCCCGCCCCACGCCGCGTCCACGTGGAGCCAGAGCTTCTCGCGCGCGGCCACCTCGGCGACGGCGGCAAGGGGATCGATCGCCCCCGCGTTGGTGGTTCCCGCAGTTGCCACCACCATGAAAGGCGCGAAGGCCTGGCCACGGTCCTGGGCGATTCTCGAGACCAGGGCTTGCGGATTCATGCGCAGGCTCTCCTCGACCGGAATCTCGTGCACGGCATCGGTCCCCAGCCCGCAGAGTCGAGCTGCCTTCTGCATGGAATGATGCGCCTCCGCGGAAACGTAGAGAACGGGCTGTGCGGCAAGCGCCCGGACGCCACCGCTGGAGAATTCCGGAAACTTCTGCACCAAAGCGGTAAGGACCGCCGTATGGTTGGCTTCCATGCCGCCGGAAGCAAAAGTTCCATCGGTCTGCGCGGGGTCGTAGCCAAATCGAGCGCCGAAGGCACGCACCAGATGCTGCTCGATCTCAATGGCCAGCGGGCTGTGGCTCCAGGCGGCAAGTTGGGGGTTGAAGGCGGCCACCAGCGCATCCCCGGCGATGCCCATGGTAGTGGGCGCGGGGTTGAACAGCCCGTAATAGCGGGGATGCGGGGTGTGAGTTTGGAACTTCCACAGACCCTCGACAAGGAAATCCAGGGCCTCGGAAGCCTCCACCGGCGCGGAGAAATCGAAGCGCGAGAGCAGGGCGCGGAGCTTCGCGGGTTCCAGCGGAGGGGTAACTCGGCCGCTCTCCAGCTTTGTGGCGTAGGTTTCAATCGCCTCCACCAACTGCCGCCAAAGTCTGGCGCGAGTCTCCGCATCGAGCATCAAAGACGGGGCAGCCATGTGTTATTCCTACTTTGTAGCGGCGCTCTATGAGCGCCGCATCAATTCTAAATGCGGCGGTCATAGACCGCCGCTACAGTGAGCCGCTTCCCACGCCAGGATGGCCTTCTTGCGAGCCGCTCCCCAGTGATAATCGCCTGTAATCCCCATCTTGCGGATGGCCCTGTGGCAAGGAATGAGGAAGGATATGGGGTTGCGGCCCACGGCGCCGCCCACCGCCCGCGCCGCCGAGGGCTTCCCAAGCTGGCGCGCCAGGTCTTCGTAGCAGACCACGGAACCCATCGGGATCCTGAGTAGGGCTTCCCAGACTTTGATCTGGAAGTTTGTGCCCATCAACAACAATTTCACAGGACGCGCGCCATTCCTTTTCTTGGACCTGAAGATCCTTTCAATGTAGCCCCGGGTCTTTTGGGGATTCTCCCGGAACTCCGCCGCCGGCCATCTTCGCTTGAAGTCCTCGAGTGCCTGTCTGCCGCCGCCTTCCCCCACGAAGCCCAATCCGCAAATCCCACGCTCGGTCACAGCGAGAAGACACTCACCGAAGGGACTGGGGTGAAATCCGTAACTGATCTCGAGACCCGCCCCTTTCGCCTTGAACTCTCCGGGAGTCATTGCCTCGGCATTCACAAAAAGGTCGTGCAGGCGGCTGGGGCTGGACAACCCGGCATCATAGGTAGCGTCCAGCACGCTGCGGGATTCCTCCAGCAGTTGCTTGGCGTGTTCCAATGTCAGAAACTGCACCAAGCGCTTGGGGCTGATGCCCGCCCAGCGGCGAAAGAGCCGCTGGAAGTGGTATTCGCTCAGGTTGACACTCCGAGCTACCTCGTCCAGGGTCGGCTGGTCGTGATAGTTCTCCGCGAGAAACTCGATGGCTTTCTGGATGCGCTGATAGTCTTCAACCTTGGTTGGCATTGGCATTTTCCCTCCTCGTCATTCTAATCCATGATGGGCCGGACAGAAGAGAGGAGCAACCCGATTCTTGCTGTGAGCAGTCGAAAGTCAAGAGTCGAGAGTCAAGAGTCGAATTTCGAATTTCGAATTTCGAGTTCCGATTTTCTAATTTCTAGTTTCTGATTTCTGCTTTTAGCGGCCGGTGGGTGATGATGAGCGCTACACCCGCGATGATGGTGGCGCTGGCCAGCAACTCGCGGCGAGTCAATGCCTCGCTGCCCAAAGCCCAGCCGAGGAAAACCGCCACTGCCGGATTCACAAAAGCATAAGTGGAAACCCGCGCCGTGGCCACCGTGCGCAACAACCAGATGTAAGCAGTGAAACCGAGCAACGAGCCGGCCACAATCAGATAGGCAAGACCCAGCGAGGAGCGGAGGGCGACTTCGTGCCAATGGAACTGCCTGCCCTCCCCGCTCAGGACGCCCAGCAGCAAGAGCAAGGCGCCGCCGGCCAACATCTCCATGGCCGCCGCCAGAAAGGGCGAAGGGGGCAATTTCAGCTTGTGCGAGAGAATGGAGCCCAGTGACCAGCAAAACGACGAGAACATCAGGACACCTGCGCCGGCAAGGTCTACGCGGGCGCTACCCCACAGGTGGGCCGGACCCACCAGCAGGGCAAGTCCTGCCACACCGATCGCCATTCCCGCAATGACCCGTACATCGAGCCTTGTGCCGCCTTTCCTTAAGCTATCGAGCAGGACCATCCAGATGGGGATGGTCGCCAGCAGCAAAGCCGCGAGCCCCGAAGGAACTCGTCGCTCCGCCCAGCACAATCCCCCATTCCCACTCAGCAATAGCAAGGCCCCTAAAAGGGAGGCGCTGGCCCAATCACGGCGGGAGGGTGGGGTTGCCCCGCCCGCGCGCGTCCACAGGTACAACGCGCAGCCGGCAATGACGAACCGGCAACCCGCCATGAAGAAGGGCGGGATGGTTTCCACGGCGTAGCGGATGGCGAGGTAAGTGGACCCCCAGATAAGGTAAACGGCGGCGAAGGCGAGCAGAACCTTGGCTCGAGAGGGATGCGGGGCTGCTCTGGTCTCGAACAATGCGTGAAGTATGAAGTATGAATTCTGAAGTGTAAAGTATAAAGGATGAATCGGTACTGGTGTCATTGGCTCGACATGGGCGCCGCAAGTCGCAGTCATTCCCGCGAAAGCGGGAATCCATGTTGGGCAGGAACAGTCCGGAGCGGCGGGAGGAATGGACAGGTGCCAGGTGTCAGGTGTCAGGGACCAAGGACCAGAGACTTGGGCCTGGGGTAATCGCGGATTATGAATTAGGAATTATGAATTGCCCCAGTCCCCAGTCCCTAGTCCCCAGCCCCCAGCCGCTACTGGCTGGGCAGGATGGATTGGTAGTAGGAGAGCGCGTTCACGTCCGTAAAACGGGGGGTGCCCGGCGGCAGCTTGTTGATATTCTGAAAATCCGTGTCGAAGGTGTAGTTGCGCGTGGGGGGCTGGTACACGACGTTGTTAAAGTTATACTTGTAGATTCCTGTGGCCTGGCGGGAGATGTAGAAGCTGGCCATGGAGCCGAGATAATTCAGGGACGTGTTGCTCCAGTCCTCGTCGTAACGAAGGAAGTTGTGAACTCCGCCGTCAGTTCCGGTGTCGTTTGCTCCCCAGGAGGGCTGCGTGAAGGGAATAGTCTTTCCGGCCATGACGGCCATCCGGTAATAGGTGATGGTCGCACAACGTTGATTGTTGCAGTTGGGGCTGGCGGGATAGGCAAAGCTGTTGGCATCTCCGGAATAGGGAGAACTAGGATCCGGCTGAGCGCCCAGGTACCAATCGTTCGAAAGCAGCGTCACGGAGTCACCCTCCACCGACGCGGGTACGTGACACAGGCCCGACACATCCGTGAATTGGTTGGCCACGCTGGCGTTGTAATCCCCCGCCACATAAATGGGGTTTTCGGAGGCCACAGTGAATCCGCCCGCCGTGCCCCCGGAGCACGTCGTCGCCTGCGCGGCCGCCAGGGGTGGCAAATTGCCCAGCGTGCCATTCACCAAGCGGAGGGCGCGCCGGAAGATGACGACGGGATTAATTTGTGCCTGGTTAGCCGTGATGCGCACCTCGACGGGATTTTCTGTCGAGCTATTGGCCAGCCCGCTTATGATCGCCGGCCATTTCGAGGTGGTGGCGGTGCCGGCAATGGTGACGCCAGTGGGGCTGACGCTGTTGGGGGTGGCGATGGGATGCGCATAGGCGCCATAGGTGTTGAACACTCCGGTACCGTCCACATCCTCCGGAGCGTCCAACACACCGTTGGGAGCGCCATTCTGCACGGAGGGGTTGATGATGTCTTCATTCCCGAACTCGCCGGTTTCGCCGGAGCCCGAGGCGCAACTGCCTTCGAGATCGTATTGCCCGTCGTTGCAGTTCATTCTCCGATCCGAAGTGTAGAGGATATAGCCGGAGTTGTTGAGGGCGTCCGGGCCGTTGAAGGCGTACTTTCCGCTGGTGGCAATTTTGCCGGCAAACCATTGCTGAAGATTGCCCACGTCAACTTCCACGAGGTTCATGATGCCGTTCAGCGACGGCGTGGTCGCAGTGGAAGAGTCTCGCACCTCTCCCTCCCGCGCGTCGTACATATTGATGGGCACAAAATTCGAGGGCGTTAACACGTTCATAAGGTTCGCGTTGGAGGAAGTGAAGTTGGCGGGGGCGCCGGGCGCAGCTTCCTCCAGGTGGATGATGGCAGTGTTGGTGCAAGAGGAAGATGGAGGCCCGGAGGAGCTCGATGTGGGTGCTATTGCCCCGCTGTCAGTAAAGGTCGCAGTCGGCGTATAGGGCGACACCCAGCTTGTCCCTTGTGCCGTGCCCACAACCAGATTGATGACCCCGTTGCCCGTTCCGGTATAGGTCCCGGAGGTTGTGGTGCGATACACGTTGTAGCCGGTTGCTCCCGTCACGGCTGCCCAAGAGACCGTTACCGTCTTATTGGAGCCGGTGTTAACCGATGCTACCTTGCCCGCGCTTTCCCCCAAGGCGTTCACGGCTGTAACCACGTAGTAGTAGGTTGTATTTGTAGACAGAGACCCACTCGTGGAAGAGCCGCTCAGTGTCGGTGCTGCCATCGCCGTACCCGACGCCTCGTCGCGGGAGATTCCCTGCGCCAGAATTTCCTCGGTCACATCCTTCCACGTTCCAGGGCAGCCTGCTGTTGACGCGCATTGCATTTCGATCTTGATATAGCCACCGAGCACCGTCGTTCCCGACGCCAACATGGAGTCGTTGGTTGCATTCTCAGCGGGGGCCTCGGCAAGAGGCGGATGGCAGGCGTCTGCGGGCGGAAGGTAGCAGTTGCTGTTCTGAGGGCAATAAGTGGAGGGGATGCTAGTGGAGCGCACAATCGTGTAAGGCATGTTAGTGAGGGCCGTACTTCCTTGTTCGGCAAGCGGGTACGGATATTCCGAGGAATCAATGCCGGGTAAGTTCATGATGTCGGCTTGAGTGTCCGACAACAGAATGCGCAAGCTGGCCTGATTGTAAAAACGGGCCAAGCCGAGCGCGCTGGTCGTTAATTCGCCCGCGGGGGGGCGCTGAATCATGGCGATGGGGGTGGAATTGATCCCCGGCAGCGCTATTGCGATGTTGAGCACCTTCGCTCCGGTCGTCCCATCCTGAATATAGCCGTTATAGGTGGTCAGCGAAAGCGTATTCCAGTTGGGGTTCTCCGTGCTTCCCGGCCCGTTCTCGACGCTGCCTTGGTTGATTCCCAAGGTGAGGCAGTTCCCCGATTGAGTCCCCTGCGTCCCCGCCGGGCAGCCGTTCGGCGTGGTCAACACGTTGACGTAAGCACAGTAGGCATTGCCCGAAGGACAAGTGTTCGGGTAAGTCGCCATCGTGTAGCCATTGGAAAGCTGGTCCCGGATGATTCCCTTGGCGGCGGTGACGTGATCGTTGAGGTTCAGCGTACTGCCGCCATCTTCCGCCAGAAACAAGTTGCCATTCGTGTGTGTGCGGCCTCCAAAGTTGAAGTCCGCGCCGGCGTGAAACGACAAATCGCTGTCGGAGAAAATACCAAACTCGAAGATGGGCACGGCCACTTCCTGCACGTTCCGGCTCAGCTTGACTTCCGTATTGTTGGGGCCATCGATTACTACCTGGAGCATGAAGGGAGTGATGATGCCCTCCAGGCCGGCGAGGGGGCCGTTCCCTCCGATACTTCCGTTGCAACTTCCCAGCAAGCTGCCCACAGTGGAACAGAGGACCATCGACGTGCTGGTGGGCGCCACACAGGGGGAACCCGACGGGGTGGGTGGCGCCGTACAATAGAGGGTGTAGGTGACGGAGGTGATTCCGGGGAGGGTCTGGAAGTTGGAGGCGTTGGTTGTGTAGGCTATGATCTGGGCCGGAGTGGGAGCCGCGGTATGGGCGAAATAGTTCGCAATAAGGTTACTCATCTGCTCGAGCCCGGCGACGGCGGCGTAATAAGTCACCGTGTTATCCCGATTGCTCGCGGCGATCTTCTGTTCGCCGCTGGTGACAAAGTAAAACCCGAGCAGCATGAGGGTGAGCACCATCAGCAGCAACATGGCGACAACGAGCGCGGTTCCCGATTCCTGTGCTGCGTGGTTTTTCATGCTTCCTCGTTCTCCATCGGCTTCGTGCCGGGCCGGCCCGCCAGGCGGGCTTCCTTTCCCGTGCTCCCTCAGTTCTGGGTCATACTGGCGCCCAAACTGTACTTGTTGTAATAGTCCAAATTCTGAACCGTCAGCGCATTGGTCATCGACTGGGAATACCATTTCGTATTGGCGCGGTTTTGGTGGTCGGTTTCGCCAATCATCGTCAGAACCGCTTTGCGGATACTGTTGGGACTACTGGGGTTCCTCGTGGGGGTCGTCGAGGTCGAAAGACTGTACGAAACCGTCATGACGTTGATGCCCAAAGCCGCCACCTGTGTACATGAGGGCGACGCGCACGAGTTCGCGCCCATTGTAACCAGCTTGGTAAGATTTTGTTGGGGGGAGGTGGTCGAAGTGACCAGATAGTAGGTCACCATCGAAATGGGGTAGGCCGTCAAAGTCGTAGGCCAGGTATACGTCGTCGTCCCGTTCGAGGTCGTCGCCGTTTCAAGCTGGAGGATTGTTCCGCTCGTCGGCCCCGAAGTGATTACTCCCTTCGACGACAGGGTCGGGAATTGGTTGACCCCCAGAAGGTCGTTGGTAGTGTCTCCGTTCTTAAATGTGATGACGCCGCTCGTCGTGTTCGCGGACGAGACGGCGAGCAGGCAGGAGCCGTTGGCGTTGGTCAGCATGATCAATTGCCCGGGCTGAACGTAGCCGGCAGCCGTTGCGGAGACAGTTATGGTGGCAGAGGAGGAGCTAAAAGTGGGGAGGTTTGGGGACGCTGCATCCACGGTCGTCTGGTTGAAACTTGAAGTTTGGTTCACCCCGATGATAGTGACGATGTCCGTGCTGATCGCATTACTTCCGCTGCCCTGCGACGGTCCCAGGGCGTTCCCGGGAGTGATCACGGGTATGTATCCGGTGGCGGGAAAAGTCAGCGATCCGGGCCCCGGCCGGTTGATCGCAGTAGCGGTGCCGCCGTAGGGGACGGGAATGCCACCCAAAGGTATATTCTCCCCGGCGGTGGTGAGATCACGCGACACCATGTTCATCGCGGCGCGCAGGTTCTCGTTCACGTCACTGGTGCTGCCCACCACGTCAATGGTGTTGTAAAGCTGCTGAACCAGGGTGAAAGCCAGGGCAAACAACAGGAGCGAGAGTGCCATGGCTATCATCAGCTCGACAAGGGTGAACCCCTTGGTGGGGGAAGGTCCGGGCGGATTGTGAATGGGTTTAGACATAAGGCGACATTACGGTGGTCAGGGTGAGCGTGCGCGACTGCCAAGGAAGGGGATTGTAAATAATCGTGATCGTAACTTCCGCCAACTGGGTATAACCATCGCTCGAGCTGAGCGTCGTCACCTGAATCTGCCGTCGAAAACCAGTGAGACTATAGGTAACGTCGTCCGCCGTGCCCAGGATGCCGTCCGGCCCGGGCGTCGTATATGTCTCGATAGCATTGTTTGCTGCCGCCGTCGTGTTCACCAGTCCCTGGCTATCGGCCGTATACATGGCGGTGTAGCCGTTCACAAAAAGGCAGTTGTTGGGATTGCCTCCACTCGTGGGTATGTTGCAAATCTGAGCGAATTGGATCGTGGAAGTGTCGCGCGCCGTGAAGACGTCCTCCATGGCTTCCCGGGCCTTCTCGCGCGCGACGGTATCCATGGTGGACTCCTGCGTGGCTTCCAGCCCCAGTCCTATTCCATAGGCAAGGGCCAACAGGCCGACGACCATCACCGCCGTCGCAATCAGCACTTCCAGGAGGGTGAAGCCGCGCTCGTCAGACCGCATCGAGCTTGCTGATTCCATAGCATGCACCTTAACGCCACGCAATTCCCGTATAGCGCCAAGCTTTCATTTTCCCCGTGGCGCTGAGAATTGTCAGCGCCCGCGCTGTCGGGGTCTGCCCGTTGATGCCGATGAAAATGGAACCGTTGTTGGAACCGCTCTGGCCGTCCTGTACCGACCCGTCGCTATTAAAGGTAATCGTACAGGGAAGAGTAGAACCGGGGCAGTTATAGGTGACGGCGGCCGAGTCTCCATAGCCATCCGGCGTGTCCCCAATTCCCGAAAAAAGTTGGTACGTCATGTGGTTAGATAGAAAGTAATCATATAACTGGGTATTGGCTCCGCCGTTTAGACCCACTATCGTGGCCACAAATTCCGAGGTCCCTTGAAAAGTCACCTGGACGTATCGCCGCTGGTCTATAGCAACCTCGCGGGCTTGGCGCAAGCGCGACTCCAAGAGCTCCATCGCCCCGTCCGCCCGCATCGAGGGCAAAGCGTTCTGGTAGGCCTCAAACGCCATTCCGAAAACAATGACGATGATCCCAACCGACACCAAGAGGTCGACCAATGAAGAGCCTTCTTCCGTAGCCGCGTTTTTAGGCCAAGGTAACCGAAACATATCTCCATTACTTTCAATCCAGTGGTGTCCGTTGCCAAGAGTACGGGGGTACTAAGGACATTTTGCCCTTGCCTCCGCGACCCGGCTTTCGCAGGAGTCCTGATACGGGGTGTTCGTCATTCATAGAAGAAAAGGGCACCGCCTGTCATTCTGAGCGAAGCGAAGAATCCCCGCATTTGAAAGCTCAATCAATGCGAAAAACTGCCGGGATTCTTCGCTTCGCTCAGAATGACAGACATTAGGGTTGTCCTCTACGAATGACGGACATTGCGCATGAGGCCTGCCTTTCCTGGTTCATGCTCATTGTTCAATCCTTTTCACCTGCCCGTAGAGCCGGGGCTTGCCCCGGGGCTGTCCAAATTGCTGACCCCATCGAGCGCTCAGCGCGGCTCTGCCGCCTTGCCTTGCGGAAAGCCTCCGAAGGTGTGAAAGAATCGCATTGTGGCGGGGCGTCGTAGGGGTCCCGCAGGCGCAGGCGCGGGATGGTTGCCCCCCGCCCTGGCGGGACGGCCACAAGGGCCGCCCCTACATGGTCGGGGCAGGCCCCGGCCCTGCGATGGAGTGGAGGGATGAAGGATTTAGTTGGTCTGGTTCGCGAACTGCGTCAGGGGCGCCCCTGTGACATCGCGCCCCTAGCCCAGAAATCTAGAAACTCCGGAGGCCGGGGCAAGCCCCGGCCCTACTTCAGAACCACATTGCCCAAGTATCCGCAGTTCTCACCCTGGGCATCTTTCACGAAGACGCTAACGCGGAAAGCGCCACTGGGCGCCGGGATGGACTTCTCGAGTCGGACAACCTCTCGGGGATCGACAGCCTGCAAGGTTGCCTGACCCAACTCCTCTCCCATCACACTGTAGAAGTTGGCGACCAGTGTTCCAGGAGTGAAGACGCCGAAGACGCCCTTCAGACTAATCTGCCCACCTTCCAGGCTTCCGGTAAGCGGCTCGCTGATGGCGCCTGCCCATACGGCGTTGCGCACCGGGTTCGGGACACTGGTGGGTGACCAATAGACCGGGAATGAGTATTCTTCGCCGGGGTTGAGTGTCGCGTAAGGGCTCAGCACCTCGGTTTCGAGGATGTAGGGATTTTGCTTGGGGTCGTCAGGATGAGTCTGATCCCAAGGGCCACGGGAAATCACACCCGGGCCGTTGTTCCAGGTTTCCACGGCGGCCCCGTCGGGATATTCCTTTTCGGGGAAACAAGTGAAGTTCTCGACGAAGCCGATGTTTTTCTGCCCGTTGACCACTGCGTACCAGCCACGGTCCGTGTCGGCTGCCGCCTTCCCCACGCGGTAGAGATAATGCACGCGCAACATGTAGCCACCGTGCAGGAGTTGGTAGCTTGGGTGTCGCGCGTCACCATACGGGTTGTAGTAGCCTTGGGGATACTTGCTGCGAGGATTGAGCGGGAGATACATGTAGAGGTCAGGGTTGGGTTTGGAAGGGTCGCGGGCGTCCGCGGCGTCGTTCTGAATCAAGTGCCAGATCCCCCAACGAATCTGCCGGCGGCTGATGTTGCGCATCACCTGCTCGACCTCGAGACGTGTGGTCCCGGCATAAACGTGATACGTCCGCGCGAACTGCACGCCGGTGCGCGGGTCACCAGGACTGGTCACGCGCACGGCGACTTCGGCGGGCGTCTCCTTGACCAACTCGGCCGTATATTTGCTGCCGTCGAGTGCGTAGTACGGAATGCTGGGCCACTGATCTTCGCCCATCCAACCTTCCGGCGCGGGCCACACTTTGTCACCGCCGTAGTTGGCCCAGCCGGCTTTAAGGTTGTTCTGCTCGGGTGGCAGAACCTTCCCGGCCAGGTCTTCATTCACAAAGAAGAGCCCCTTCTCGCCCAGCTCGAGCTGAATGGCGCGGCCCCCGATGTCCGGCGCGACATACAGGGTGACGATGCCATTGGTCAGGCGATAGGCGTTCCAGCCGTGGAATTGTGTTTTTTCGACTTTTGCGGAAAACGAATTGTTCTGAGTTGCCATAGCCAGCCTCGCTGAAAACAAAGTTATCGGATTTGTTGCTGATTGAGGGCGCCGCGCTCCGCTGGGCGCTACAAGGGATGCCAGCAAAGCGCCGAGGGCGCAGCCCATCAGTATCTTCTGAACATGTACCATTATCTTCCGACTCCTCAGAACCCCGCCGGCACAACCCAGAACGACGCTTCAAAGGTCTTTCCTGGCGCCAGGATGATCAGGTGCATGAACTTCCCTTCGTGTTCCAAATTGAAGGCGTTCGTCGGCCCCGTCTGGGGTTCTGCGCAGATCAGGGTTTTATTGAGTGGGGCATAAACGATCGCGTAATCAAATCCTTTGCCGTACAGGACTTTGATCTTCTGAGTCTTTCCTTGAATGACGACCTGACCGAGCCCGCGGGCGTCTCGCGCAAACTCGGAGAAGCCGTCGTCAATGAAAGTCTGGCCGAGCGCCACGCCCTTGGTTACGCCGGGCAGAAAATTGTCGGTAGGTTCGGTTTCGCCGGTGGGAATCAATTGCTTGGTCACGATCCAATGTTTCTGCGCGCCGATGGTCAGCTTCCACTCTTCGCGCGGTCCATCAGGAAGAAAGTAGGGATGAAAGGCGAAGTGGACGGGCAGGTCGGAATTGCCGGCGTTGCTGATCCGCGTGGCGCACTCGAGTTTCCCATCCTTCAAGCGGTAAGTCATTTCGTAAACCTGCGCGAAGGGAAACTGCGCCATCAGGTCAGGGTACTTGTAGAACTCCAGGCGCGAGACCACGAACGCCCCGTCAGCGTACGAACCGCCGCTCTTCACCACCTTCCAGCGGGTTTCGTAAACCAAAAGGCCGTGAAGCGGTTGCTTGAAATCGTCGTGGATGATGTTTCCCAACCCCTCGTTCAGCAAATACTTCTTGCCCTCAAAGTAGTAATAGTCGTTATCAATGCGGTTGGCCCAAGGGGCGAGGAAAGGAATTCCCCAGCCGAAGGTGTGCTTCTCGAGGTAGTCCTTGAATGACTCCACCGGAATCAGCACATCTTTGCCATTCACCTTGAACTGGTAAGCAAGATTGCCGATATCCGGCACGATGCCCACATCCATTTTCAGTTTGGCATCGAGCAGATGATAGGTGGTGTGGCCTTCGACGACTGCTTTCTTGACCGAGTAATTCTCCATAGCGAAACCTCCCAGCGGGAGCAACGGAAAGAAGCATATTAACGCAATTAAAGCACGGCGTGTTTTCATTGTAGTGTCCTGTCACACTCTGGATTGGTCCAAGGAACGACCATCGAAGACGCGGTCGTTACTCCTCGACTTGTCGACTCCTCGACTCTATTCGTCCCTAATCCAGGTTCGCCAGCGTGTGCGCCAAATCCCGGACGGCGGGATAAAGGTCGCGATACACCTGGTAATAGCGGTCATAAGCTTTGACGTTCTCCGCCAGGGGCGCCATGCTCTCTTTCACCTGAATGGCTTCGGACGCCGCCTGCGAAACGCTCGCATAGGTCTTTGCCGCCACGCCAGCGAGCAAAGCAGCGCCGAAGGCGGAGCCCTCCGAGGTCCGGAGGGTGACGAGTTCCGTGCCAAAAATATCCGCCTGGATTTGGCGCCAGATGAAGTTGCGAGAGCCGCCGCCGGAGGAGCGAATCTGCTCGACTGGAATCTTCAACTCCCTGAATATCTCGATCGAGTCGCGCAGGCTGAATGCCACCCCCTCGAGGATGGAGCGGATGAGGTGTGCTCGCGTGTGAACCGCGGTGAGACCAAACCACATACCACGCGCCTGGGCGTCGAGGTGAGGCGTCCGCTCGCCCATGAGGTAAGGCAGCCACAGCACTCCGCCACTTCCCGGAGGAATGTTCCGCGCCTCATTAATAATCAGGTCATAGGCATCGGCGTCCGTGTGGCGTGCGTACCAGGACTCCGAAGCTGCGAAGTTGTCGCGGAACCAGCGTAGGGAGAGCCCGGCGCCTTGAGTGACCCCCATCACGTGCCATTTTCCTGGCACGGCGTGGCAGAAGGTATGGATGCGGCCACGAGGGTCGAGCTTGGGCGCCTCAGTGTAGGCAAAGATCACACCGGAGGTGCCCAGCGTGGCGGAGGTCAGCCCCGGCTCGACGATCCCATTACCCACGGCGCTGGCGGCCTGGTCGCCCGCGCCGCCCACCACCGGCGTCCCGGCGCTCAAGCCGGTGAGCAAGGCGGCCTGGGGCGTAATCTGTCCCGTGATTTCGACAGATTCGTAGGCGCGCGGTAGGAGCTTGGCGTCCAAATCAAGCAACGATAACATCTCGCGGGACCAACGGCGGTCGGTCACATCAAAAAGCAAAGTGCCCGAGGCATCCGAGACGTCGGTGGCGAATTCACCCGTAAGACGGAAGCGCACAAAATCCTTGGGCAGAAGGAAGTGAGCGGCGCGCTCGAAAACCTTCGGCTCCTCATCGCGGATCCAAAGCAGCTTGGGCGCGCTGAAGCCGGTGAGGGCGGGATTGGAGACCAGCTTGATCAATCGCTCCGCCCCCACCGTCGAGGTGATCCAGTCGCATTGCGCCTGGCTGCGCTGGTCGCACCAGATCAAGGCAGGCCGAAGAACCGCTGGCGTGCTGTCCATCAGAACCACGCCATGCATTTGGCCGGAAAACCCTACAGCGTCAATGTCGCTGCCCTTGAGCTGGGCTTGCTCGAGTGCTCCACGGACGGCCACCAGAGTCGCACGCCACCAGTCCTCCGGCTCCTGCTCCGCCCAACCGGGCTTGGCCATCTTCATGGGCTGGTGATCGCCCGTGGCCGCTCCCACAATATGACCATCCGGGCGGACGATGATAGCCCGCGTCCCGGTAGTGCCAACGTCAATTCCCATCATGTATGCCATAGTATTTTGTCCAGTAAATGAATTTTTAAGAGCAGGATTCAGGATTCAGGATCAGTACTGTCCCAATGTTGAATTCGGAAATCCATGTAAGTGCAAGTACGGCTGTGAGTTACGTGTGAAAATGAGCAAAATCGATTTGAATTCGGATGTACCATTCGGCCATCTTGAGAGCTGG
>Ga0326727_10006630_pt1 | contig 31508 bp, 30 predicted proteins | sample MB2enrmetagenome_FD_207643 | JGI IMG/M metagenome (GOLD analysis project Ga0326727, IMG submission 207643) | Lab enriched peat soil microbial communities from McLean, Ithaca, NY, United States - MB29MY | ecosystem: Environmental > Terrestrial > Soil > Wetlands > Peat | place: USA: New York...
GCAATCGCCTGTGGAACGGCGCTGACCATGCGCAGCAGCTCGTCGTGCGTGAGATTCACCTCGCCGCTGGAGGCATAGCAGATGCCGTTGGCGGCCTGCTCGACGGGGGAGAGCCGCAGAACCTCTGCGGGCGTGTGGGTCGTTGCTTGCTGAGTGTGAGGCATAAGAATCTATCATTCTAGCGCAGGCAGAGCCTGTTCGAAACGCGGGCAGCGGGGGAGAGAGATGATCAAGCTATCTGAGATGGAAGCCAGGGGCAGCAAATCGCTCGTCGGCGGCAAACCGATGCAGGAGCCGAGCTGGCTGATCTGGACGGTGATGAAGCTGACGAGGCTGCTATGGCTGACGGCGATGTGGGCCGGGCTCGGCATGGGAGCTGGACTTTTCTTCGGAATCCTCTGGGTCGTGCTGCGGGCGGCGATCACGCATACACCCGCCGAGCTCAGCCTCTCCTATCGCACCGCCGGAATTCCCGCGGCCATCCTCTTCGGCGGCTGTGCGCTGTTCTGGAACGCGGTGCGCTTCGGGCAGGCGTTCTCCGAAAGGCTGCGCGAGCGCCGCGCCTTGCGGGGCTGATTCCGCGCAGGGTAAACTTAGGAGTCTGTGTCCAACAGACGGATGAGGATTATGAAAGCAGCAACCCACCCGAAATACGAAGAGGTCCATGTGCGGTGCGCCTGCGGGAACAACTTTTTGACCCGCAGCACCAATCATGGCGACATCCACGTTGAAATCTGCTCCGCCTGCCACCCGTTCTTCACCGGTAAGCAGAAGGTGCTCGACACGGCTGGCCGTATCGAACGCTTCCGCCGGAAGTACGCCAAGGCCGAACAGAAGTAATCCCGTGGGTGGTCGGGGTCTCCGGCAAGCGATCCTTGCTGGGGTGAAGACGCCCTCGGCGCAAGTATTGAAGCCTTCGCCTCGGCGAGGGCTTTTGTGTCTCTTCTTATGACTCTCGTCAATGGGGGGACGGCGCAGAAGCCGGGCTACAATGGATACGTGCATAAGTTTTACGACACCCCGCAGCTACGCCAGCCGCCTCCGGAGGCCAGGGTTCCCGCGAGCCTGAAGATCGCCGGGGTCGAATTCTCTCCCGCGACGGTGCTGGCGCCGATGGCCGGCGTCACCGACACGGTCTTTCGCCGCTTTATCCGCGAGATGGGCGGCTGCGGCCTGCTGATGACCGAGTTCACCTCCGCCGACGGTGTCGTCCGCTGGCGCGACCGAACCGCCAAGCGCTTTCTGCACTTCTACGAGGACGAGCATCCGATCAGCTCGCAGCTCTTCGGCTCCAATCCGGAGTCGCTAGCCGAGGCGGCAAGGAGAGTGGAGGGATTCGGATTCGACCTGGTCGATCTGAACCTCGGCTGCCCGGCGAAGCGAGTGGTGAAGTGCAACGGCGGCAGCGGACTGCTGCGCGAGCTTCCGGCGATCCGGCGGATTTTCGAGTCGATCCGCGCGGCGGTAAAGATTCCGTTCACGGTAAAGTTCCGCGCCGGCTGGAGCGAGAGTGAGCTGGTCTATCGCGAGCTGGCGAAGATGGCCGAAGATTGCGGACTCGATGCCGTCGCCATGCACGCCCGCACCCGCGAACAGGGATACAGCGGACAGGCGCAATGGCAGTGGATCGCGGAGCTGAAGACGCTGGTCTCAATTCCGGTGATCGGCAACGGCGACATTCGCACGCCTGAGGATGCTCGGGCGATGGTGGCCGAGACCGGCTGCGATGGCGTGATGATCGGCCGGGCGGCGGCCTCGAATCCATGGATCTTCCGTCAGATATCGCAATACACAGCCACGGGAAGTTATGATGTTGCTTCGCGTACGGACCGATATAAGATGATCCGGCGGTATTTCGGAATGCTGATCGAGGAGGGCTATCCGGACGCCTCGGGAAAGATGAAGCAGTTTGCCTCCTGGTTCACTCATGGAGTCGAGGGCGGAGCCAGGCTGCGCAAGGCCATCTATCAGGCGCGGAGCCCGCAGCAGATCGTCGAGGAGGTAGAGGCGTTCTTCGCCTCGCCCGAGCCGGAGACGATCTCCGACGAGGCGCGACAGAGCGCTTGATTTGCGCCGTGAAGGATTTGCGGTAGGCGATGAGTGCAATTTAGCGAGAGAAGAGAGCAGGCATTGCATTCCTTCAAGGCGGTACGCAAGCATCCGCGATATGCCCTCGACGTCCGGGTGAAGCTGTTTGCTGAAGGCGAGGAGATCAGCGCCCGCACGCTGGATATCAGCGAGGGCGGTTTGGGACTGGTTTCGCCGGTTGTGATTGCAGAAGGAAAGCATTACATCGTGAAGCTCGAGCTGCCTGGGATCTCGAGCGGGCTATGGGCAGAAGTATTTGAGGCTGAGATCCGGCAACAGAGCCGAAGCGGCTTTCGACATGGTTTTGAATTTGTCAGCCTGAGCGAGGAGAGCAGGGGGCTTTTGCGTCGATACCTGCGCCGTTGCGGAGTTCCCGCGAAGGAGGGGTATGCCGGGGCCTAGTGACCGGGGTTCTTCTAGATCTGGAGGTGCGGAGGTGAGGGCAGCCGTGCGCAGATGGAAGCGTGTGAAAGTCGATGTGCGGGTGAAGCTGCGCCGCTGGGAGGACCCGGAAGACAGCGCGACGGTGGTTCGCACCTTCGAGATGAGCGAGGGCGGCATGAGCGTCTACGCCTCGGAGACACTGGAGATGGGAACCCAGTTGATGGCGGAGTTTTCCGTGCATGGAGCCGAGCCGCTGCGGGTGCGGGCGGTGGTGCGAAACCGGCGCGGCTTCCGCTGCGGCGTCGAGTTCGTCGATCTCGATCTTCGCCAAGCGGCCGAGATTCGCCGCTACCTCGGAGCCACCGAGGACGTCGTCGAGATCTGATCGAGTGCGGCCAGCGGTTCGGGATCGTAGCCTCCCGCAGGATCGCGCACGATATATGCGGCGTCAGAGCGCCGGGACGTTCGGGCTATAATTCCAAGGCTGAACGTAGGAGGAACGATGAGGATGAGCAAACTACGCGGAATCGCCGTCGTACTGCTGTTGAGCTCCATGACCATGTGGGCGCAGAGCGCTCCAGCCGCGAATTCCAGCAAGCCCGACGAGCACGCCGCCTGCAAGCGCGACAAAGACGGCAACAAGGCGTGCTGCAAGAAAGACAAGAACGGCAAGATGACCGGCGACTGCTGCAAGCACGCGAAGAAAGACGCCGAGAAGAAGAGCTAAACGCTTCTTCCGAAGCGTATCAAGATAATAACTAGCCAGTGAAAAGATTGTCGAAGTAGTTAATATTGCAGAGGGCCGCCGAGGGGCGGCCCGTGCTATCTTGCGTTCAGCATATCCATCACGCGATCGAAGTCTTCGAGCGAGCGGTATTCCAGGATGATTTTGCCTTTGCCCTTGCGGTCCTGAATGTGGACGCGCAGTCCCAGCGCACGCTGAAGAAGCTGCTGCGCCTCGCGGACGTTGGGGTCGAGCGGTTGCAGGACCTTGGCTTCCTTCGGCTCCGGATGCATCAGGCTGGATACGGAGCCCTCGACCTGGCGGACGGACATCGAGAGCTGGACGGCCCTTCGCGCGAGCGTAACCATCGCCTCCGGGCTATCGAGCGCCATCAGCGCCTTGGCATGGCCGAAACTGAGCTTGTCGGCCTCGACCATCTCCAAGACTTCGTGAGGCAGCTTCAGCAGTCGCAGGAAGTTCGCCACCGAGGAGCGATCTTTGCCGGTGCGCTGCGCCATCTGCTCCTGGGTGAGGCTGAATTCGCGGGCCAGCCGCTCGTAGGCGCGAGCCTGCTCGACGGGATTCAGGTCTTCGCGTTGCAGGTTTTCGATGATCGTGATCTCCATCGCCTGCTCGTTGGAGACATGACGCACAATCGCCGGAACCGTTGACTTTCCGGCTCGCTGCGAGGCCAGCCAGCGGCGTTCGCCGGTGATGAGCTGAAAGCGCGTCCCAACGGCACGAACCGTGATCGGCTGTATGACTCCGGAGACTTTGATCGACTCGGCCAGCTCATTGAGCGCCGTCTCATCGAAGTGCGTTCTCGTCTGGTACGGGTTGCGGTCGATCAGCTCGACAGCGAGTTCGCGCACGGACTCTCCGGGATGCGGCTGTTGAGCGGCGGTTGGAGCCGGGCTGTGTGTCCCGCGAGCGGCTGGCAGAAGAGTCTCAAGGCCGCGTCCGAGGGCCTTGCGTTTTTCATGGGTAGCGTTCACTGCGGTTGTACCTCGCTTTGTGGCTCGGGGCTTTGCGGTTCAGTGCCGGGGAGTGGCTGCACGGCGGCCACGCGCTTCTGAATGCGGGAGAGAACCTCGGCGGCGAGCTTCGAATAGCTCTCGGCTCCGCGAGACTTGGGATCGTAAAGAATGACAGGCTTGCCGTGGCTCGGAGCTTCGGCAAGCCGGATATTGCGGGGAATGGTGGTCTCGTAGAGCAGCTCGCCGAAGAAATGTCGCAGCTCCTCGGTGACGCCCTGGGCCAGATTCGTGCGGTCGTCGTACATGGTCAGCACCACGCCCTCTACGAAGAGGCCGGGATTGAGCGTCTGACGGATGCGTTCGATGGTATCCAGCAGCTCGCTGACGCCCTCGAGGGCGAAGTATTCGGCCTGCATCGGAATGAGGACCGAATCGGCAGCGACCAGGGCATTGAGGGTCAGCAGATCGAGCGCCGGAGGGCAATCGAGAACGATCACGTCGAAATCACTGCGAACCTGCTGGAGAGCGTGGCGCAGCCGGTACTCACGAAACTCCGAGTTGACGAGTTCGACATTGGCTCCGATGAGGTTCTTGGAGGAGGGAATCACCTTCAGCGCCTCAATCTCGGTGGGCAGAATGAGCTCCGGCGCCTCGGCATCGCCCATCAAGAGCTGATAGGTTCCAGGGCGTTCGGCATCCTTCAGCAGTCCCAGCCCCGAGGATGAGTTGGACTGAGGATCGCAATCGACGAGCAGGGTTGAGCTTCCGCTGGAAGCTAGGCTGGCGGCGAGGTTGATACTGGTTGTGGTCTTGCCCACTCCGCCCTTCTGATTGGCGACAGCTACGACGCGAGACATAGAAGCTCCGGCAGCCGGGATACGGCGGCTTCGATCAGGGACAGCTTTGAGGGTAAAAGGATTGCGCCGTCCGCAGCAACGGAGAAACGTCTGTGGAGGGTGTGGATTCGGTGGATAAATGCGGAAAGTTGTGCAGAACTATGAGGTGTTCCACGTGGAACAGGGGCGGAGCGGACATTCTGTGTTCCACGTGGAACATTGCCGCCAGGTCGTTAATGCTGTTCCACGTGGAACGCCCCTGTAGGAGACCACGTAAACAGAATGCGCCTCTGAGACTCCGGAAGCTCGGTTGCCTCGCTCTCGCCCGCAGGTAAGGCCGCAAGCACCTCCTCGCGCTGGCCATCGCCGATCAACAACGCCAGTCGCCCGCCGGGAGCAATCAGCCGCGCCGCCGCAGCAAGCGATCTCTCAAACTGCTCGACCGCACGCATCGTCACCAGGGGAGCTCTCCTCGCAATTCCCTCGGCTCGCTGGTTCAAGACCTCGAAGCCAGTCAGCCCAAGAGAACGTCCGACCTCGCGCAGGAAGGTCGCCTTTTTGCCATGCCCCTCCACAAGCGTGAGCCGAACTCCCGGAGCCCAGAACTTCAGCGGAAGCCCGGGAAAGCCCGCACCACTGCCGACGTCGATCACCTCCAGCTCCGTATCTCGGGCGAGCAGATGCCGCGCGGCAAAGAGCGACTCGCCGAAGTGCCGCCTCACCATCTCCTCAGGCGTTCGCACCGCAGTCAGATTCATCCGCTGATTCCAGCGCAGCAGCAGATCCAGATGCACGCCAACCGAGGCCAGTAATACCTCGTCCAGCTCGTCGGAGGAAATGTAGGGCGTAAGCCACTGCCGTAAGAGATCGGCTTCCATTGCGAAAGAATAAATGATTCAAAGCAGCGAAGGCAGCCCCAAGGCCGCCGTCTTTTGAAAAGTGGGAGATCGCTAGAAGCCGGGATGCGTGCTCTCGTCGACGTGCGGGATCAGCTCGCGGTAGAGATCATCGGAGACATTGGTCTGCCAGTGATGCGTCGCTCGCGCCACAGCGACTCCGCCGAAGAAGAGAAGCGCCAGCACAGCCACCACCGCAGCCGGTTGCAGTGCGCGTCCCCGCCAGCGCTGCGAGATCGCCTTGCCGGGGCGTGGGGGAAGCGCAAGCTGAAGAGCGTCCTGAGTCGGGCAGCTCGCCACGCACTCCAAGCAGGCGGTACACTCCACCGAGCGCACCTGGACGAGCCGATCCACCGGAAGCTGCTGCGGACAGGCCTTGCCGCACTTGCCGCAATCGATACAGCTCTCCGCATCGCGACGAATCGTCACCGGACTCGCCGCCGAAATCAGCGACATCAGCGCCCCATACGGACATGCGTACCGGCACCAGAAGTTCTTGACCGGCAGCGAGAGCAGCGCCAGCACACCGATCACAATCGCCGCCGTCGAGCTCATATGCGTGAAGAAGTGCAGCATCTTCACGTCGGCCAAAATGCCGTAAGGCTGAGCCATGAAGTTGCCCAGAGCCTCGGCGCTCATCCCGCCGATGATGACGACAAAAAAAGCCAGCAGCAGATACTTGACCGAGCGCAGCCCGATATCGGCCCATCGCGGCAGCGTCAGGTTGCGGCCGAGCACTCTGCGTCCCAGCTTCCAGAGATACTCCGAGAGCGTCCCAACAGGGCAGAGCCACGAACAGAAGGCCCGCTTCAGCAACAGGCTCATCGCGGCAAAGATCAGCAGTAGCACCATCGCCGCAGGATGAATCGCCGGCACCCGTCCAGTAGCGAAGAAATAGCGAACATTCATCAGCCCAGCAATCGGCAGCCAGCCATCCACTCCCGCCGGACGCGAGAGGTGCGCCCCCGGCGCTCCCCTCTCAAAGTAGCGAACGAATAGATAGAACTGCGCACAGAGAAAGACGTTCAGCAGTATAAACAGCCCCTGCACAGTGAGCCGCAGCCGCTGCGAGCGGTCAGGAGAGCTGCGGCGAACGTTTTTCTTCTTCGGCTTCGCCTCGCTCGGCTGAGCCTGGGATGGATCGACGGAACAAGTAGACATGCGTGCTTCGCGCAGGAAGAATCCAGCTTGCTGATCTCAGCCTAAGATCTGCGCGAGACCGGGGCTATGACTTCAGTCACAAAGCGGCAGCAGCTACACTGTGGCTTCTTTCGAGTCGGCCGCGCTCTTCCGCTGCCGCGCCTGCAACTCCACATGCACGTTGATGAGCGAAACCGCTGCCGGAGTCACTCCCGGCAATCGCGAGGCTTGGCCAATGCTCTGCGGACGCACCTTGCTCAGCTTCTCCCGCATCTCGCGTGAGAGGCCGGGAATCGACGAGTAGTCGAACCACTCGGGGATGAGCTTGCTCTCGGCCTTTTTCAGCCGCTCGATGGCTTTTTCCTGCTGCTGCAGATAGCCCGAGTACTTGATCTCCGTCTCCACCGATTTCAGTTCAACCCAGATGGCGCGAGGCAATGAGTCCGAATCAAGCGCATCGATCTCGTCGTGGCGAAAGAATTCCGGTGCCAGCCGCCGGCAGATCGGAGCCAGGTCTTCGATCGTCACCTGAGGACGCCGCAGCAGTTGCGCGTAGCTTTGTCCTGCCGCATCGCCCACCTTCGCCACAAGTGCTTCGGGTAGTGCCGAGCCCGCGCGCTGCGTCTCGAGCTGACGCCTCAGATGCTCCATGCGTGCCTGCTTGGACTGGAAATCTCGCCATGCCTCGTCGCCGATCAGTCCGATGCGGCGGCCATGCGGAGTCAGCCTGCGGTCGGCGTTATCGATGCGTAGATGCAGCCTGAACTCCGCCCGCGAAGTGAACATCCGGTACGGCTCGTTCGTCCCCTTGCTGATCAGGTCGTCGATCAGGATTCCCGTGTAGGCCTCGCTTCGGCTCAGCGTCAGCGGAGGCTCGTTTTTCAGCGCGAGCGCCGCGTTGATTCCGGCCATCAATCCCTGGCAGGCTGCCTCCTCGTATCCGCTGGTGCCGTTGATCTGCCCGGCCAGGTAGAGTCCGCGAATCTTGCGCACCTCCAGCGTCCGCTCCAGCTCCGTGGGATCGATGGAATCGTACTCGATGGCGTAGCCCGGACGCAGCATCTCCGCCGCTTCCAGTCCAGGGACCGAGGCGAGAATCGCCAGTTGCACGTCCACCGGCAGCGAGGTGCTCATGCCGTTGATGTAGATCTCGTGCGTGTTCAGCCCCTCGGGTTCGAGGTAGAGCTGATGCGTCTCTTTATCGGGAAACTTGACGATCTTATCCTCGATCGAGGGGCAGTAACGCGGGCCGATCGATTGAATCTGCCCGCTGTACATCGGTGAGCGATGCACGTTCTCGCGGATGATGCGATGCGTCTCCGCCGTGGTGTGGACGATGAAGCAGGAGACCTGCTTCTGCGTGATGCGCCGCGTGCGGAAGCTGAAGGGAGTCGGCTCGGCGTCGCCGGGCTGCTCTTCGAGGCGCGAAAAGTCGATGGTGCGTCCATCCAGCCGCGGCGGGGTGCCGGTCTTCAGCCGGCAGTGGCGCAATCCGAGCGACTTCAGGCTCTCGCCCAGCAGGACCGCCGCCGGCTCGCCGCTGCGCCCGGCCGGATAGCTCTGCTCGCCGCAGTGAATCAGCCCGTTGAGAAACGTTCCCGTGGTGACGATGACGGCGCGCGTACTCACCTGCCGTCCGTCGCGCAGACGCAAACCGGTGCAGCGCCGCCGCTCGCCCTCGCCTTCGACGATCAGCTCGGCGACCTCGGCCTGCTTGATCTGCAATCCCGGCTGGTGCTCCAGCACCTCGCGCATCTTCAGCCGGTAGGATTGCTTGTCGCACTGCGCCCGCGGAGACCAGACGGCCGGCCCGCGCGAGGTATTCAGCAGCCGGAACTGAATGCCGACGGCATCGGTCACCTCGCCCATGATGCCGCCCAGCGCGTCGATCTCGCGCACGATATGTCCCTTGGCGATGCCTCCAACCGCGGGGTTGCAGGACATCTGCGCGATCAGATCGGCGTTAAGGGTGAAGAGCGCCGTGCGCAGCCCCATGCGCGCGCAGGCCATGGCAGCCTCGCAGCCGGCATGACCGGCTCCAACCACGGCAACGTCGCAATGCTCTGCAAAGGGCATGGGAGGGAACAGAACCTTGTGAATATTCTAGCAAGACGTTGAGTGCAGCCAGACCTTCCGCCACGCGCACAGAAAAAAGGCTCAGCCTTCGCTGAGCCTGCTGGAGATGCTTCGGCAATTTCTACTTTGCTGCCTGGGCCTCGTGGAACTCGCGCCGGACATCGGCGAGGAACTGCCTTGCGGCCGGCGGCGGCGTCACCTTTCCTGTGAGCAGTTGGCGGAAGTTGTAATCGTGGCCGTAGAAGGTGCGAATCGAATCCATATCGGCGCGCACGTTGGCTCCGTTCAGCGTTGCTCCGGCGAAGGCGCCCTTGGCGTGCGAGTAGGTCAGGATTCCCGCGTTCATCTTCCAGTCGGTGTTGGCGCTGGCCTCGCGGCCCCACGGGCCGGCTGCGATTCCGGCATCGGCGCCGATCTTCCACTCGGCGGCCAGCAACTTGTCGGCTCCCTCCTGTGTCATGAAGAGCATCACCAGGTCGACGCCCTCAACTCCGATCTGCGCGCCCCAGCTTCCACCCGTGATAACGAAAAAGGCCGGAGCGCTCCAGCGCGCAGGTTTGTTCTTGGCCTGAATCCGGCAAGTCGCAACGCCGCGGCCATGCTCCGCTCCGAAGACCAATCCACCCTTGAGCATCGTGGGCACAATCGCCACGCACTTGGCATCGGCCAGAATCGATTGCGGAATATTGTTGTCACCACTGCTGGTCAGCTTGTTCAGGTCGGCTGCCGCATCGCTCAGCCGTTTCATAACGTCCTCGTCGGTCTGTCCGCCGGTGTTGTTCTTGTTGTCGTTTTGGGCAAAGGCTGGCACGGCAAAGGCAAGCGCCGCGAGGAGGAAAACTCTTACTGCAAACTTCATCATCGCTATCCCTCGGTCTCAGCGGCCAAAAGGCCGCATCAAACGGTTCCCGCCATCGTCCCGGATGGCGCAAATCCTGACATGGCGGAAACTTTCACAAAAGTTGGATTAGGGATATCTCGCGAAGGTTTACATTGCCGGCCGGACTAAGGCGATGAATCCTATTCACCGCCTATCTCTGAGCTGCCGGCGATCTTACTTCTCCCAGGGGCGCGCCGGACGCTTATCCTCGGGCAGATCGCGGCTGACCACGCGGTCGTACTGATAGCTGCCGCTTACCGAGCCCAGTCCCTCGTTGTAGAGGCTGGTGTAGCCGAGCGCCTCTTTCAGCTCCTCGCTGAAGCGATGCAACCGTTCGAGGTTCTCGGCCGTGGCGGCGATCTCAATCTTGCCGCTCTGGAAGAACTTCTGGTAGCCGCGATCGACGAGCTCGGCAGGCTCTCCGGCAACCATCAGTGCTGGATATCTGACGATACGGCCGCTGCCATCCTGTGCGGCGTCAACCGCGGCAACGCACTGATCCTTGGAGAGCCGATAGCTCCTGCCGTCCGGAGAAGGCGCGACTTGGAATCCATGCTCTGTCATCCATGCGAGGGCATCTTTCAGGCTGCGCACCGGAGTCTTGAGGGGGGCGAAGTTGGGCATGCGAGACCTCGAAGCAGGGGATTGCGTACTCAACAATTTCGCACAGCCCGGCTGGCTCCGGCAACTCGCATGGTTACCATGAATTACCACAGTTGCTTGCAAGTCGAGGCCTATCTGCGGCAAGATCGATTCCTGATGTTTTCCCTGCCTCAGGACTGTCTGGATCTCCTGCGCCTTCATGTGGAGCGAAGCTACCCGAAGGAAGGCTGCGGAATCCTGCTGGGAAGCCGCGAAGACGGGTGCGAGCTCGTCCGGCGCGTGATTCCCACGCCCAACGCTGCCTCCGAGCCTGAGCATCGCTTCGTCATCGCTCCCGAGGCGTTGATCGCGGCGCAGAAGATGGCTCGCGAGCAGGGATTACAGATCGTCGGCTTCTTCCACTCTCATCCGGATCGCACCGCCGAGCCCTCCGATCTCGATCTCCGCCAGGCGGAGTGGACCGGCTGCATCTACCTGGTCTGCGCCGTGCTTCGCGGCGAGTTGATCGCGATCAGCGGTGCGCGACTGATCGAGCGCCGCCGCTGGGAGGCGGTCCTCGTCGAGCCGGCCTATCAGTGTAACGATCTGCACTGCGTGCCGGCAGCCGATTGATTCCTACGGCCTTCCGCCGGCCCTCCACGAGGGCGTCCAGGCCGTATCCGCCAGCCATTCCAGCGAGCTGAGCATTTCCTCGATCGCCGCCGCCAGGTGCTCGTAATCGATATGCGCAGCATCATCGGAGGGCTGATGATAATGCGCTCCCAGGCCGAAGCTGGAGACGGTCTGCGCGACGATTCCGCGGCGGGCCAGAGCGATGTTATCGGAGCGCAGGAAGAACTGCTGCTCGGGATGAGGATCGGCCACGAGCGGCGCGCCGTGCTTGTCCAGCGCGGGGCCGAGATCGCTGCGCTCCCATCCGGTCAGCCAGAGTCCGTCGCCGCGCAGTGCGGGGTCGCGACGGCCGATCATCTCGAACTCGACGTTGGCGACGATGGAGGCGAGCGCCACAGGCGGATGCTGCAAAAAGTACTGATTTCCCTGGCCGCCGGTCTCTTCGCTCCCAAAGCAGACAAAGACGATGGTGCGCCGGGGATGGCGATGTGCCAGCGCGCGCGCCAGCTCCATCACCGCAATGGTGCCGCTGGCGTCATCATCGGCGCCGGGATAGAGCCGGTCACCCTGCACGCCCAGGTGGTCGAGGTGCGAGCTGAGCAGCAGAGTCTGCGCGGCCTCGTCGGTGCCGCGAAGAACGGCCACGGCGTTGTAGCTCTCTCCGCCCGAGGCGAGCGGAACCCGCTGCACCTCGGCGCCCTCGAGTCCAAAGGACTGGAGCTGCGAGGCCACGTAGGTGGCCGCGACCAGCTCGTCATGGGTGCCGCTGCCGCGTCCGCGCAGTGCGCCGGAGGCGAGAAAGCTCATCTCGCCATGCACGCGGGCAAGCAGGGCAGAGCGCTCCGGAGCAGCCGAAGAGTGTTGCGCGAAGACGGCCGGCGGAAGGAGCAGAAGAGCGGCAAGCAGAAGTCTGGCGAGCATGGCTGATTGTAGCCCGGACAATGCGCAACCTTGTCGTTGCATATTCGACCTTCGGCGGATTATCATGCAACCCAGAGGTTGCCGATGGAAAATCGTATTGAAAAACGCATTGAGCTGAAGGCCTCACCTTCGCGCGTCTGGCGAGCCCTCACCGACTATCGCGAGTTTGGCGAGTGGTTCATGGTCAAGCTGGAAGGCCCTTTTATCACGGGAAAAATCACTCGCGGCCAGATCGCCTATCCCGGCTGCGAGCACATGGTCTGGCAGGCAAAGATCGAAAAGATGGAGCCGGAGCGGCTCTTTTCCTTCACTTGGCCGCAGATCAAGTCCATCGACAAGAAGGACTACAACCCCGACTACACCGGCCAGCCGACGACGCTGGTCGAGTTTCGGCTGGAGCCGATTCCGGGCGGAACGCTGCTTACCCTGACCGAGTTCGGCTTCGAGAGCGTTCCGGCCGACTGGCGAGCCGAGGCCTTCCGCCGCAACGAGGGCGGCTGGAGCGAGCAGATGAAGAACATCGAGAAGTATGTCGCACAAAAGCCATAAGCGAGCCCGCATGCAGGCCGAGGCCGCCGAGCGTTTTGCCGCCCTCGGCGACCCGACGCGCCTGTTGCTCATCGGCCGCCTCGCCGATGGCCGCCCGCGCTCGATCACCTCGCTGACTTGCGGCTCCACCCTCAGCCGGCAGGCGATCACCAAGCACCTGCGCGTCCTTGAACGCGCAGGCATGGTGCGCAGCTCGCACGCCGGCCGAGAGAGTCTCTTCTGCTTCGATCCCGAGCCGCTCGCGGGAATGCGCGAGTACCTGGATTCGGTCTCGCGTCACTGGGACGAGGCGCTCGCGCGGCTGAAGGCGTTTGTGGAGGATTGAGCAGAACGCTCCGGTATCAAAATTCAAAGGGCGGCCACCAGGGCCGCCCTCATTATTCGGATCAAGAAACCGGCTACGCCGGGCTCGGCCGCTCGCCCGGGCTCAATCCCGGCTGGCGGCTTGGCTCGGGACGCAGCACCTGCTGCACCGAGCCCTGATCGTCGGCCGGAGGCGGTGTCGTCCGTGCCGGAAGCTCCTTGCCGGCGATGATCGATGCCAGCTCGGTGGCATCCAGCACCTCGCGCTCCAGCAGTGCCTGCGCAATCTTCTCCAGGATGTCGCGATTGCCGTCGAGAACATCGAAGGCCGTCTTGTAGGCGCTGTCGATAAAGCGCCGCACCTCGGCATCGATCTCGCGTGCGGTCTCCTCGGAGTAGTCGCGATGCTGTGCCAGCTCGCGGCCCAGGAAGATCTGCTCCTCCTTCTTGCCGAAGGTCAGAGGACCGAGCTGGCTCATGCCCCACTCGCAGACCATCTTGCGAGCCACCTCCGTAGCGCGCTCGATGTCATTGCCCGCGCCGGTGGTCATCGTCTTCAGGAAGATCTCCTCGGCGACGCGGCCGCCCATCATGATCGCCAACTGGCTCTCAAGGTAGACGCGGTCGTAGGTGTGCTTGTCGTCGATCGGAAGCTGCATGGTCACGCCCAGGGCCATGCCGCGTGGAATGATCGTGACCTTGTGCAGCGGGTCGGCGTGCGGAACCTTGGCCGCCACCAGCGCGTGTCCGCCCTCGTGGTAAGCCGTGTTGCGCTTCTCCTCGTCGGTCAGGATCATCGACTTGCGCTCGGCCCCCATCAGAACCTTGTCTTTTGCCAGCTCGAAGTCAAACATCAGCACGGTCTTGCGATTCTGCCGTGCGGCGAGCAGGGCAGCCTCATTGACCATGTTGGCCAGGTCGGCTCCGCTGAAGCCCGGTGTTCCGCGAGCGAGGATCGAGAGATCGACGTCGTCGTTGATCGGAATCTTGCGGGTGTGAACGCGGAGGATCTCCTCGCGTCCACGCACATCGGGACGGGCGACCACCACTCGGCGGTCGAAGCGTCCCGGACGCAGCAGCGCCGGATCGAGCACATCGGGACGATTGGTCGCGGCGATCAGGATCACGCCCTCGTTCGACTCGAAGCCGTCCATCTCAACCAGGAGCTGGTTCAGCGTCTGCTCGCGCTCGTCGTGTCCGCCGCCAAGTCCGGCGCCGCGATGGCGTCCGACGGCGTCGATCTCGTCGATGAAGATGATGCAGGGAGCGTTCTTCTTGCCCTGCTCGAAGAGGTCGCGGACGCGGCTTGCGCCGACGCCGACGAACATCTCGACAAAGTCGGAACCTGAGATAGAGAAAAACGGAACGTTGGCCTCGCCGGCGACGGCGCGGGCCAGCAGCGTCTTGCCGGTTCCCGGAGGTCCGACCAGCAGCACGCCTTTGGGAATGCGTCCGCCGAGCTTCTGAAACTTCTGCGCCTCGCGCAAGAACTCGATGATCTCGTGCAGCTCTTCCTTGGCCTCATCGACGCCGGCGACGTCCTTGAACGTCACCTTCTTCTGCTGCATCGAGAGCAGGCGAGCGCGGCTCTTGCCGAAGCTGAGCGCCTTGTTTCCGCCCGACTGCATTTGGCGGATCATGAAGAACCAGAGCCCGAGGATGACGACCAGGGGCAGCATCTGGAAGAGCCAGCTCGGCCATCCGCCGCCGCTCACGTCCTTCACCGTGATGTTGACGCCTTTATCGCGCAGCGACTTGTACATATCGGTGTAGTTCGGCGGAACGGTCGTGTGGAAGCCGGCCTTCTCGTCCTTATAGCTGCCGCGAACCTCGGGGCCCATGACGGTCACGTCCTTGATCTTGCCTGCGTCCACGTCGGCCAGAAATTGCGAGAAGTTCACTTCACGCTCTTTCACGGCGGTGCTGTTGCTCTTCACCACCGACCAGAGCAGCACGCCGGAGAGCAGTATCACCAGCCAGAAGACGACTTGTTTCACCGTGGAATTCACCGAAAAGCTCCTATGATCACCAGAACTCCTGTAACGAAGTAGGAAGAACGTATGCCTTCCCGCTCACCCGTTTAGATGCCGGCCCGGGCTGCGGGCATCACGTTTTTCCTCCCGCACGGATTTTACCTTTTCCCCGTGCCCTCGTCTGTGAGGGCGTCAATCCGTTACGGGCCAGTCCAGCACGTTACCTATCGAGTCAAACTGGAGGAAGGATGCGGGGGAAAAAGCAAGTCCAACTTATCGTCCAGTATATATCGTCAGATTTGAGGAGCGCCAGTAGCCCGGGCCGGAGCGTTACGCCGGTGGCTTAAGGCGCAGGATGGAGGGCTTCAGCTTCTCTCTCACAATGGTGGCGGCAAAGCCGCGCGGCAGCTCAAGCTTTCCGGCATGAGCGGCCAGGGCAAAGAGTCGAAGCTCCTCCAGGTGGGCGAAGTCCAGGGCGAGGCCGGCGTGGCGACAGAGGCGGCGCAGCATCCTGCGCTGCAGGGCCACCGGCTGCCTCCGAATCAGCTCCAGCTCAACTCCGGCCTCCGGATCGCGGCAGACGCCCAGAGCCGCCCCGGCAAGCTCTTCGAGCATCTCATCTTCGGCCGCGGCAATCTCAGCGGTCTCGCAGAGCGCCTCGCGCAGCCGGGGATTGTACTCGCGCTCGAGCTCGGGCAGCAGCTCAAGCCGCAGCCGGTTGCGCAGAAAGCGATCGGTGGCGTTCGAGGCATCCTGCCGGAAGCCCTGCCCGATTGCCTCCAGATACTCCTCCACCTGCCGGCGGCTGACCGCGAGCAGCGGCCGCATCAGCCGCACCGCCGGATCGCTCGGCGCGGCCGCCTCCGACGGCGCCAGCTCCGCCAACGGAAACGAGCGATGGATCGCCGCCAGGCCGCTGGTCCCCGCACCGCGCAGCAGACGAAGCAGAACCGTCTCCGCCTGATCGTCGCGGGTATGCGCGGTGGCAACGGCGTCGAGGCGATGTTCGCGGGCAGCGCGCAGAAAGAATCCGTAGCGCGCTCGCCTTCCGGCAGCTTCCAGTGAAAGATGCAGCGTGGAGGCCAGCGCCGCAACGTCCTCGCTCTCGATCGCCGCCTCGATTCCGAGCTCGCGCGCAAGCCCGGCGACAAACTCGGCGTCGCCGTCGGAGTCGGCTCCGCGCAGCCGGTGGTTCAGATGGAGAACGAAGGGAACGATTCCGAGCTCGGGCGCCAGCTCTGCCATCGCACGCAGCAGCGCGACCGAATCCGCCCCGCCGCTGACAGCGATGCCGATGCGCTCGCCCGCGCGGAGGAGGCGATGCAGGCGCAACTGACGTTCAAGCAGCTTCAGCACGGCATCATCATAGCTGAAGCCGGAGCCGCCGCCGTGGCTGCGCTTCCCGGTCCCAAAAGAAAACGCTCGAATCCGCCCGGCCCACCTTGAAAAGCGAGCTGCCGCGAGATCTCTGAAATCGCTGGCTCGCTTGCCTTGAGCCGGGCAGGATGGTTACGAGGAGAAAAGCTATGCAACCGGCGCAGGAGCAATCCCGCTACGATCTTCCCGTGCACCCCAGTTACGAACAGTGTTACGAGCGGTGCCTCGAAGCGACCCATCCCTTGCCGCTGCGCCGTCCGGATCTGAGCGTCTCTCCGCTGGCGCTGGCGATGCTGCTCGACGAAGAAGAGTTTGACTAAAGAAAACGGGCGGAGCCGCGGCCCCGCCCATAGTCCCGACAAAATCTACTCGAACTGCGCTATACCAGTTTGGTGCTGCGCGTCTCGATCAGCCGCTTCAGTCGCTCGGCGAAGGCCTCGATCTTCGCGTTGCCCTCGGCTTTCTCTTCGCCGCGCACGCGCACATTGACCTCGCCGCTCCCGGCTTCTTTATCGCCGACGATGAGGATGAACGGAACCTTCTGCAACGCGTGCTCGCGGATCTTCGCATTCATCTTCTCGTTGCGTTCATCGACGTGGACGCGCGCACCGATGGCCTTCAGCGCCTCGGCCACCTTGTTGCCGTACTCGACGTGGCGCTCGGCGATCGGCACAATCACCACCTGCGTCGGTGAGAGCCACACCGGGAAGGCTCCCGCGTAGTGCTCCACCAGCACGCCGAAGAATCGCTCCACCGAACCGTAGAGTGCGCGATGCACCATCAGCGGCTGATGGCGCTGGCCGTCTTCGCCCACGTACTCCAGCTCAAAGCGCTTCGGCAGGTTGAAGTCGAACTGCACGGTCGAAAGCTGCCAGAGCCGCCCGATCGCGTCCACCAGCTTCACGTCGATCTTCGGCCCGTAGAATGCCGCCTCGCCGGGAATGAACTTGTAAGGAATTCCCTTGCGCTCCAGCACCTTCTTCAGCGAGTTCTGCGCCAGCTCCCACTGCTCGGGCGAGCCGACGTAGTGCGCGCGGTCTTCGGGGTCCCAGGCCGAGAGCTCGACCTTGAACTCCTCGAAGCCGAAGGTGTGCAGCACGCTGATGGCGAAGTCGATGCAGCCCTCAACCTCACTCTCGATCTGCTCGGGAGTGCAGAAGATGTGGGCGTCATCCTGCGTAAAGCCGCGGACGCGCATCAATCCGTGCATCACGCCCGAGCGCTCGTAGCGATAGACCGTGCCCAGCTCGCCCAGCCGCACCGGAAGGTCGCGATACGAGCGGAGCTGATCCTTATAAATAAGGATGTGGAAGGGACAGTTCATCGGCTTCAGCCGGTACTCGGCGTCGTCGAGCTCCATGGTGTCAAACATGTTCTCGGCGTAGAAGCCCTCGTGCCCGCTGGTCTGCCACAGAGCGCGCCGCGCCACGTGCGGCGTAAAGACCAGCGAGTAGCCGCGCTTCTGATACTCCGCGCGCAGCCAGTCTTCCATGATCGTCCGAATCAGTCCGCCCTTGGGATGCCAGAAGATCAATCCCGGCCCGGCCAGCTCCTGAATGCTGTACAGATCGAGTTGCTGCCCCAGAGTGCGATGATCGCGGCGCTTGGCCTCTTCGAGCTGCTTCAGGTACTCGTCCATCTCTTTTTTCGAGTAAAACGAGGTGCCGTAAATGCGCTGAAGCTGCGGATTGCCCTCCTTGCCCAGCCAGTACGCTCCGGCGATGTTGAGCAGCTTGAAGGCCTTGATCCGCCCGGTCGAGGGAATGTGCGGCCCGCGGCAGAAGTCGACGAACTTGCCGGTCTTGTAGAGCGAGACCTTTTCGCCAGGCTGGACGAACTGCTCGATGAAGTGGCACTTCATGAAGTCGCCCTCGCTCTTGAAGCGCTCCAGTCCGGCGTCGCGGTCGAGGAAGTCGCGGGCGAAGGGCTCGTTGCGCTCGACGATCTCGCGCATCTTGGCCTCGATGCGCAGCAGGTCGTCGTTGGTGAAGGGCGTCTCGCGCAGGAAGTCGTAGAAGAATCCGCTCTCGGTCGCCGGACCGTGGCCGAGCTTGGTCTCCGGAAAGAGTTCGAGGACGGCGGCAGCCATCAGGTGCGCCGAGGAGTGATGAAACACCTCCAGCGCCTCGGGATCTTTTTCGGTCAGCAGCCGCAGACGAGAATCCTGCTCGATCGGCCGCGAGAGATCGACGGTAACGAAGGAGTCATCTCCGGCTTTTTCGCCGTCGAGCGGCGCGAGCTTGGCTGCAAGGGCGGCATCGGCGAGCCGCGGTGAGATGGACTTGGCAACATCGAGTGCGGTGGTGCCCCGGGGAACTTGCTTGATACTGCCATCGGGCAGTTGGACTTTGATCTCTGGCATAAGACGGGCCTCCGCTCGCGCGTACGAGTGCGCAATGCAGATGGATTTTGAACAGTCCAAGTCTAAAGAAGGGAGCGGGTAGAAGCAAACTGCGCCACGCCCCCGCTGTTAGCGGGGGCGCGGTATCTGGTGCTCACATGACTCGGGATTGCGGAGGATTCTCCCTCACCCCCACACACTGCCAGAGGAAATGAGAGCTGCACTTAGGCCGCTTGCTGCTCGAACCATGCTGCTCGCTGCGCTGCCTTGCGGCGGTCTCGACGATCCAGAACGGCCCTTATTACAGTTAGCAAATCCGTCGACAATTCATCGGGCGCACGGAGCGCAACATCGCTTATCGAAAGAATTCCCTTCAGCGTGCCGCGTTCATCTACCACCGGCAGCCGACGCAATTGCCGCTGGCCCATGATCCTCAATGCAGTGCGGATATCGCTGGCCTGATCACAAACTGCAGGATCTCTGCGCATGATCTCGCCCACCACTAACTCGGAAGGCCTACGGTTGCTCGTTCCCAGAGCGATAAACAAATCTCGATCCGTGACTGTTCCGACCACATGGCCGTTATCAACAATGGGGAGAACGCCGCAGTTCTTTCTCCACATGATCTCGGCAACTGTCGAAGCATTCGTTCCGGGGCTGCAATAGGAGACGTCCTTGTTCATAAAGTCTTGTACTTGCATCGGGTTTATACCTCCTGACCATTAGCGTTTGGTGTTTTCTTGCTTGCCGTCTTGCAGGGAATTGGAGCTTGCAGACGCAGAATTTGAGAGGTGGCGCGACCAACTCGCTGTGATCGAACCGTCAGATGGATGTGCCGCAGCGATGGTTGCCCGCCGCAGCGTCGCACCATTGACGCACGCGGAAATTGCGTGTTCCGATGAGACGTGCTGAATCGTAAGACAGCTCTTCCCGTCGATGCCATCCTGCCGGAGCTCCTCGCGACCGTTGCGCGGCATTCGTCTGTCGTCTTGCAGGCCGAGCCGGGCGCGGGCAAGACGACCCGCGTTCCCGCGGCGCTGCTCTCGGCGGTTGCGGGCGAAGTGCTGGTGCTGGAGCCGCGTCGCATCGCCGCCCGTCTGGCTGCGCGTCGAGTGGCGTGGGAGATGGGCGAGCCGGTTGGAGAGACGGTCGGCTACCAGGTGCGCCTCGAAGATGTCGGCGGGCCGCGCACGCGGCTGCGCTTTGTCACCGAGGGGATCCTCACCCGCCGGCTGCTCAGCGATCCCGAGCTGAAAGGCGTCGCTGCCGTCGTCCTCGACGAGTTCCACGAGCGCCATCTTGAGGGCGATCTCGCGCTGGCCCTGCTAAGGCGTCTTCAGTGCCGTCGGCGCGAGCTGAAGCTCGTCGTCATGTCGGCGACGCTCGATGCGCTGCCGGTGGCGGAGTTCCTCGGCGGCGCTCCCGTGCTGCGCGCCGAGGGCCGACGCTTCGAGCTGGATATCAACCATCTGCCGTACTCTCCGCTGCCGCTGGAAGCGCAGGTGCGCGGAGCCGTGGAGCTGCTGGCCGGTGCGCGGCGTCCTTCAGAAAATTCAGATTCGCAAGATCAAGGTCACACGCTGGTCTTTCTTCCTGGCGTCGCCGAGATTCGACGCTCGATGCGCGAGTGCGAGCCGCTGGCGCGCAGCCTGGGATGGCTGATGCTTCCTCTGCACGGCACGCTTGCGCCGAAGGATCAGGATCGCGCGCTGGAGCCCTCGACGCAGCCGAAGCTGATCCTGGCGACCAACGTGGCCGAGAGCTCGGTGACCGTCGAGGGCACGAGCGCGGTGATCGACAGCGGATTGGCGCGCGTGGCCTCGTGGTCGCCGTGGAGCGGGCTGCCCTCGCTGCACATCGGCAAGATCAGCAAGGCATCGGCGCGCCAGCGTGCGGGACGCGCAGGCCGCACCGGCGCAGGGCGCGTTGTGCGGCTCTATGCAGAGGAAGATTTTTCGCGCCGTGCCGAACACGACGCTCCGGAGATCGTGCGCAGCGATCTCTCGCAGCTCTGCCTCGAACTGCGCGCGATGGGCCTTAGCGCGGGCGAGCTGGAGTGGCTCGATGCGCCTCCCGATGCGGCCCTCGAACACGCCGAAGCGCTGCTCGACCGTCTGGGAGCCAGCGGCACGCGGGCCGCGCGACTGGCGCGCTATCCGCTGCCTCCACGGCTGGGCAGAATCGTGGTGGAGGCCGTCGAGCGCGGCGTCGGCGAGCACGGATGCGTGGCTGCGGCGGTGCTGGGCTCAGGCGCGCCCTCGGCGGCAAACGATCTGCTGGCGGCGATGGAGGGCGAGCTCGACGCGCGCACGCGAAAGCACGCCGAGCAGTTGCTGAGGATCGCTTCGAAAGAGATCTCGAGGAAGAACGCTCCGCCCGCGATCCCACATCTGCCGAAGGAAGGCAGATATGGGGCACTCACAATCCCGCCTACTGCTCTACCTACAAAACAAGCCGATGACGCGCTGCTGATCTCCGTGCTTGCCGGCTTTCCCGATCGTGTGGCGCGCCGCCGCGCGGGCAAGCAGTTGCTGCTCTCCTCAGGCGGCTCGGCGGAGACGGCGGGCGAGGCTCCGCGATACGAGTTCATGGTCGCCGTCGACGCCGAAGATCGCCGCGAGCTGCCGCTGCCACTGGTCCGCATGACGGCGCGCATCGAGCCCGAGTGGCTGATCGATCTCTTTTCTTCGCGTGTGCGCGAGCATTCCGAGGTGCGATGGAATGACAAGGCCGAGCGCGTCGATGCCGTCAGCGAGCTGCTCTACGACGAACTGGTGATCCAGGGGTCGCGCGGAGCCGCTCCCGATGCGGAGCTGGCGGCCGAGCTGCTCGCGTCGAAAGCGTTGGAGGCCGGCGTCGAGCGCTTCGCCGACGCCGACGCTCTGGCCGAGCTCACGGCCCGCGCGGAGTTTGCCGGAAGCGATCCGGCGCGGATCAAAGAGTGCATCCAGCAGGCGTTACGCGAGCTTTGCCGCGGGCTGCGCAGCTTCAGCGAGCTTCGCCGCTCAGCAGATACCTTGCTCTCGCTGCTCGAACAGAAGCTCGGTGGCCGCAGCCTCGACGAGCTGGCTCCGGCGCGCCTTCGATTGCAGGGCGGACGCCAGACTCGTGTGCACTACGAGCGCGGCAAGCCGCCTTGGATCGCCTCGCGGCTGCAGGATTTCTTCGGGATGAGAGAGACGCCGCGCATCGGTCCTCAGCGCACTCCGGTCGTGGTACATCTGCTCGCTCCGAATCAGCGAGCCGTGCAGACCACAACCGATCTCGCCGGCTTCTGGGAGCGCCTCTATCCGCAGGTGCGGCGCGAGCTGATGCGCCGCTATCCACGGCACCAGTGGCCGGAGAGGCCGTAAAGTGCGCCACCATCATAAAACGCCGGGTGCCCCATATCTGCCCTCTATTGGCAGATGTGGGCCCGTAGAGAAGTCAACTGCCCCGTTCAAGCCAACGGAAGGCTTGAACGGGCCACCACCCTAAGACGCGTAGCGCAGCGAGAGGTTCGTCAGGTTGGCGTGGAAGTACCGCGGAGCCGTCGGCCCGGTAACTGAGTGTTGATGATGCTGTAGCCCGCGGTGATCGCGATGCCAGACCTTTTGTCTTAGGAATAACTTAAGATGGCGAGAGCTGCCGCCGTTCGTCGCGCGATCGCGAGCAGCGGCACCGGTGTTACCTGCGGCCAGTGCGGTGAATCGCTGCTCCTGCTGATCTCGCAGTAATCGAACGGTTGCAGAAACAGCGCAGCCCGGTCATCGCGACCGGGCTTCTGTTTATGCGGGCCTGCGACTTATGCGGGCCTACGACGTTCAGTTGCGGTGTACCGGGATGCGGCGTTCGCAATCGGCGGCGCGGCCGCAGGTCTCCGATTCGTGAAACTGCTCCAGTTCGGTCGAGCCGTGCAGCGCGGTGGTGCTGCTCATGCCTCCGGCGATGACCTGGGAGACATCGTCGAAGTAGCCGGTGCCGACGAACTGCTGGTGCTTCACCGCGCGATAGCCATCCTGCTCGGCGGCGAATTCCTTCTGCTGCAGCTCGGAGTAGGCCGACATCGCGCTCTCCTTGTATCCGCGCGCAAGGTCGAAGACGGCGTAGTTCAGTGCGTGGAAGCCGGCCAGGGTGATGAACTGGAACTTATAGTTCATCGCCGCCAGCTCGCGCTGGAAGTTGGCAATCGTCGCGTCGTCGAGCTTCTTCTTCCAGTTGAATGAGGGCGAGCAATTGTAAGCCAGCAACTTGCCGGGGTAGCGTGCGTGGATCGCCGCGGCGAAGCGGCGTGCCTCGTCGATGCTTGGCTCGCTGGTCTCACACCAGATCATGTCGGCGTAGGGAGCATAGGCGAGCCCGCGTGCGATGGCCGTATCCAGGCCGCTGTGGATGCGATAGAAGCCTTCGCCGGTGCGCTCTTTGCCGGTCAGGAAGGGGCGGTCGGCGGGATCGATGTCGCTGGTGAGCAGCTTGGCGCCGTTGGCGTCGGTGCGTGCGATCAGGATCGTCGGCACGCCGCAGACGTCGGCTGCCAGCCGCGCGGCGATCAGCTTCTGAATCGCCTCCTGCGTCGGCACCAGAACCTTGCCGCCCATGTGTCCGCACTTCTTCGCCGAGCTGAGCTGATCTTCGAAGTGAACCGCTGCGGCTCCGGCCTCGATCATCGACTTCATCAGCTCGAAGGCGTTCAGCGTGCCGCCAAAGCCGGCTTCGGCATCGGCAACCAGCGGCGCCAGCCAGTGGCGGGAGTTCTTACCCTCCTGATGCCAGATCTGGTCGGCCCTCAGCAGTGCGTTGTTGATGCGGCGGCAGAGCTGCGGCACCGAGTCGGCGGGATAGAGGCTCTGATCGGGATAAACCTGCCCGGCGGAGTTGGCGTCTCCGGCCACCTGCCAGCCGCTCACGTAGATCGCATCCAGTCCGGCCTCCACCATCTCGATCGCCTGGTTGCCGGTCATCGCGCCCAGCGCCTGCACATAGGGCGTGGAGTGCATCAGCTCCCACAGTCGCTCTGCGCCCAGCCGGGCCAGGGTGTGCTCCACGTGAATCGTTCCGCGCAGCCGATCAACGTCGGCCGCCGTGTAGGTACGCTCAATGCCGTTCCAGCGCGCATCGTTCTTCCAGCTCTCGCTGATGTCGAAGCCGTTCTTTTTCGCAGTCACTGTCGCTTTTCCCCTTCTTTTCCTGAATATTGGTGTTCATTTGCCCGGTTTCCGCCTGCGCCACATTGCGGCTGCCGCCTCTCCCTCTCCCGTCGTTTGGCAGACATGGGACGGAGAGGGTGCCCCATATCTGCCTTCTTTTGGCAGATGCGGGACGGTGCGGTGCTGCGAATGCGGCAATTTCTTCTTCGTCAAAGACGCCTGTCCATCGGAGTACCCCGCCAATCCGCTGCTCTGAAAAAAGGAGGGCTGCGGATGGTCGGCCAGAGACCGTCCCCCAAACGGAGACACGATGAAGCAAAGCGACCTTGCGGCGCGGCGCTGGTTGACGCCGGCACGGGAGGGCGGCCCACAATGCCTGGGGCCGGAGGACATCGGTACAGCTTTTTAGGCGGGGACGAACTCCCACGCCTGATCCTCGTTTAGACGTTGCCCCTCGCCCTCCGGATGCAAGGAATTCTGGAGCGCAGATTTATTTAATGCGCCAATAAGTGCTGCCCTCCCTTCTGCCCTTTTCTTGGGAAGAGGGTGGAATAGTTGCTTAGTTTCTGCGAATTGCACAGCTTCCGCACAGCCTTTTCGCTGTCGAAGGTCGCCGAAAGCTTGCATCTGAAGCGGCTCTGCCGCAAGCTTTTGCTATGGGCAACAAAAAAGAGAGCGAAGCCGCCTGCCCGTTCTGCTCCGGCAGCGGCTGGCAAACGGCAAATGTGGAGCGCAATGGGCGCATGGTGCAGGAGGCCCGGCGCTGCGAGTGCTTCCGCCGGCGCCAGGGCGAGCGGCTCACCGAGGCTGCGCGAATCCCCCGGCGCTACCGGCACTGCGAGCTATCGAACTTCGAGCACGAGGGACCGTTCCGATCTCTGGCTCCGGCGCACATGGCGTCGCTGCGCTTTGTCGAAGAGTTTCCGCTGGAAAACGCCGGGCTGCTCCTCATCGGCCCTATCGGCGGCGGCAAGACTCACCTCGCCGTCGGCATCATGAAGGAGTTGATCGCCCGCAAGAGCACGGTCTGCCTCTTCTACGATTACCGCGAGCTGCTCAAGGAGATTCAGAACTCCTACAACAGCTCCGTGCAGGTGACCGAGATGGAGGTGCTGCGCCCGGTCTTCGACGTTGAGGTGCTGGTGCTCGATGAACTGGGAGCAGCCAAGCCGACCGAGTGGGTCTGGGATACCGTCTCCCACATCCTCAACACCCGCTACAACGACAAGCGCACCACCATCATCACCACGAATTATCCCGACCTGCCGCCGGCCGGGGTCGAAGGCGAGAGCCGCACCGGCCGCCACGCGCGCGAGGAGACGCTCGGCGACCGCATCGGCGAGCGCATGCGCTCACGCCTCCACGAGATGTGCCGCATCGTGCGCGTCGAAGGCGAAGACTTCAGGATGAAATACAAGAGCGCCAGCCTGCGCTAAAAGAAGGAAGGTGGCCCACATGTGGCCCTCTGTCGGCCACATGTGGGAATCGAAGCTGGCCCGTTCAAGCCATCTTTTGGCTTGAGCGGGCCAGTTGACCTTACTCTCATCGGTGCCCCACATCTGCCAGCAGTTGGCAGATGTGGGTCTCGCAAACCTCTCCCCACTTGGTGCCCCATATCTGCCTGTTGTTGGCAGATGTGGGTCCCCGAGCGAACGTGAATTTCCCAGAACTCCCGCTCATCTTCACCGGCGCCCGATCCTGCGCCTTCGCGATACACTTCTCTGTGCCTCGATCCCACGCCATGTACACCCGCTGCGAATTCGATGCTGCCCATGAGACGGAGTTCTTTGCCGCGCTGCCGGCTGGGCCTGCCGTCTTCGCGCTGCGTCCGCTCGTCGAAGGTGCCGAGCCCTACGTTGCCAAGACGGCGAATCTGCGCCGCCGACTCACTCGCCTGCTCGCCCCCGCCGAAGGCCGCCGCCTCAGCCTGCGCGAGCGCGTCAGCGCCGTCGAATACTGCGAGGTCGGCAGCGACTTCGAGGCCGGCTTCGAGCTCTATCGCCTCTTGCGCGCCGAGTTTCCCTCGAAGTACGCCGAGCGGATGCATCTGCGTCCCGCGCCGCTCGTGCAGATGCTTCGCGAGAACCCCTACCCGCGCCTCACCGTCACCTCGCGCATCCGCTCGCTGCGCACGGCCAACAGCTACTTCGGACCCTTCGCCACCCGCGCCGAGGCCGAGCAGTACTCGAGCGACTCGCTCGACTTCTTCCTCCTGCGCCGCTGCACCGACGATCTCTCGCCCGATCCCGCCTTCCCCGGCTGCGTTTACTCGGAGATGAAGATGTGCCTCGCGCCCTGCTTCAAGGGCTGCACCGACGAGCGCTACGCCGAAGAGGCCTCGCGCGTCGAGCGCTACCTGGAGAGCGGCGGCCACTCGCTGTTGGTCGAGATCTCGCGCGCCCGCGACGAGGCCAGCGAGCGCCTCGAATTCGAGGCCGCCGCCGCCGCCCACGCGCGCCTGGAAAAGCTGAAGTCCGTCCAGAGCCGCATCGGCGAGATCGTCCATCGCATCGACCGCCTCAACGGAGTGCTGCTCCAACCCTCGCACCGCGCCGGACAGATCGCTATCTTCCGCATCGCCGCCGGCATGATCCACGGCCCGCTGCACTTCGACGTGCTGCAATCGGCCGCCGGATCGAGCATGGAAGCCCGCATCAGCGAATTGCTCGCCACGGCCGAAATCGCCACACCGAAAAGCGCGCAGGAGTGGATGGAGCACCTCGCCATCCTCAAGCGCTGGTACTACCGCACCAGCAAGACAGGCGAGATCTTCTTCGAAGACGACGAAGGCGCGCTACCCATGCGCCGCATCGTCCGCGCCGTGCGACGGGTCTTCAACGGCGAAAAGCCCGCCGGAGATTTAAGCGAGACTGCGGGAGATTACTGGCGATTCAGAGGGAAAGAAGCAGGAATATGATGCTGATGCGCGCCCCTGCACGGCCATTGAGGCTCACCGGCGACCAAACTGCGATTCCTCAAATTTGAAGTGTTCGGGCACGATCTCGGACTGCTTGAATACTCGCCTAAATTCCTCGATGACCTCAATGGCAGGGTTGCATACGTGCACTACCTTACTGCAGCACGCGTGTTCAAGCGTTTGCCTTGCTTCTGAGTCGTAGCTCGGGAGTGAGTATCCGATGAATACTACGCAGTCCGCACGCTCGATAAGGGAGACGGCCTCATTCCAAAGCCTCAATTTCTCCGTGCTCGCACGACTTCCGGCCTTGTGGTCTAAAAGCTCGTCGAACCCCGGGAAAATCAAACATCGTAGGTTATCGGGGCTATCTTTCAGTAGTGGATCATCGAACGGTTGGTTAGGCATGTACGAGATGGTCGAGCCCGGCGCAATCGGGCGGAATCCAGCGGGATTGGCGATATCCCTCCCCCAATCCCTCTGCATCAGGTGATTTGTCCAGTTCAGCGATCCGTGCGGCTTGATTACTGGGATAGGCGCTTCGTGGGCCGAGTAGCCCCAACATACCAGTTCGGTTTTTAGCGCTCGCTCGCAAACTAAATCCCAGTTGAACGAAATCACCCCCAACTCTTTCCGCGCAATCCGCGCGAAATACCGATAGCTTTGAGGGACATCTACCAGAGCGTTTTGCTTATCCCAGAGTACCCGGCCGCAAGCGTACCGAAGTACTCGGTACGCCTGCACGCAAGCAGGGTATTCCTTTTCCTGGCGTCGCAGATCTATCATCCACTCTTCAAAACCACGCTTATCCTCCGGATCAACCCGTCGCAGTGAGTCCCAAAACTTTCCATTCGGGAACTCAGGCCAGTTTGGCAATGGCTTCATGTGTACAGAGACACGCGGATCGTCGGCATTTTTGTTGAGCCAGTCGAGCACGTCTTCGCGCAAATGCTGGACAAGGGGCATGCCAGCATGTCGAGAGAATCCAGCGCCTAGGACAAAAGCTGTTCGAGCCATTTGCGGCAATTGTACAGCGCCGCGACGCGGAGTATTGCGGCCAAGTTCCGCGATTCCCGGCGACTGCAGGGCCTCCGTTCAACTATTCCGTCCCGCAACAAAGCCACCGACTCCCGCGGTCACTCTGGCGCGCACCCTGCAGAAGTCGCCTCCGCCTTTTGCTTCTCCTTGCTGAACACAGCTCTCACCCCATCCCTCCAGTGCTCGTCCAGTCCCACCAGCCGCCACTCCAGTTCGGGAGAGAAGTATCGCAGCATCGTCGCCGTGGTCGTGTGCACGTGCAGCGCGGGAGCCGCGAGGATCAGGATCGGATCGCGCTCGCTGAGGATGCGGCCGGGGAAATATCCGTGGCTCTGGAACTCGCCGCGCCGATGATGCCAGCGCACTCGCGCCCAGTAGTCGAGCCCCTGCACCGGCAGATGAAAATCCTCGGCGGCCTTCAGCTCCACCACCGCCAGCCGTCCATCTCGCGTGACGCAGAGCAGGTCGATCACCGCGCGCTCGGCTCCCGCAAACGCTGGAACCTGCGGATAGAACTGCGACGGATCGAGCCTCCGGTCGAGCCTTTCGAGCTCGCGCTCCACCATCGATTGCAGCCAGCGCTCGGGCTGCAGCCGGTAGAAGGGATCATTGCGCACGCGTCCGCCGCGCCTGTCGCGCAGCCGCTCGATCAGCTCGCGCAACAGCGGCTCGGTTTCCTCGTTCAGCTCATACTCCGCCGGAGCCGCGCCGAAGATGATGCGCTCGCTGATGCGGAAGTGACGGTCCGGCTCCATCGTTGCGCGCGCAAATTCCAGTCCATGGAAGCGGAAGCCGACGGCGGCGCTGCTGTGCGGCACAATCTCCGCCTGCGGGCAAAGCGCGAGCATTCGCGCAATCGACTTCGCGAATCGTTCGCGGCACTGCTTGCGGCTGAAGCAGCGCACCAGCCGCGTATTCAGGTTCAGCTCACTGGCGAGGTCCAGTTCCTCGGCCTGCTCGGTGTGCTCGTCCAACGCGAAGAGCCGCCATTGCACGGCCTCGCGATTCAGATGTGAGAGGCGCAGTTGCGCCGTCTGCGCGCGCCCCTCCGGCACGAACAGCGCCAGCGCGGAGACATGCCCGCTGGCCGAGTGATGCTGCCGGCAGTAGTCGAGCCAGAGGACGGCGACGGCGACCGAGTCATCGATGGTCGCCTGCGTCTCGCCCTCGCCGCAGCCGACGATGGCGACGCGCTCCTGTCCGCGGCGCAGCAACCCGCGCGCGCAGACGGCTCCGAAAGAGTGCTCCAGGTCGGCGGCGGTGCCGAGCCGCTCCAGCGTCCATCCCGGAAAGACGCGGTTCAGCGTGCGTTCCAGCGTGCGCCGATAGGCGGCGCGCATCGCCTTCAGCGCCGAGGGCGACCGCCGCTCGGCCTCGGAGCATATCTCCAGCCGCGCGGGCTTCGTCTGGCCGAAGCGCAGCGCCGTCAGCCGCAGGATTCCGTTCTTCACCTCGGCGGCGCTCACCCGCCGGACGATGTTGCTCTCCTCCGACCAGAGCTGCAGCAGACAGCGCTCACGCTCGACGGTCGCCGAGTAGCGCGCCGCCGCGAAGTCGAAGATCTGCTTCCCTTCTTCGATCACCACCGCGCCGGGATGTTCGCCGATGTAGCCGGAGATCAGCTCGACGATCTGCTCCGGCCGCTCGACGGCGCTCAATGGCTCTCCTTCATTGGCGCTCCTTCGAAGATGCGGACGTGCCGGCGGGATGAAATTCGATCTCACCGGGAGCGGCGAAGCGCTCGCTCTGGCGTCCCCAGCGGCGAAAGCCGGGAGCATCGAAGCGGACGCGCAGCGTGGCGTCGCGCGCGCCGTGCAAACGCGAGCCGCCGCGATAGGCCGCCAGCCACGCGCGCCAGTCCATATCAAATCCGCCCGCCTCGCTCCTACTGCCGTCGGCGTTCACCAGGCTGGCCTGCGGTACAAGTCCGGGAATCACTCTTCCGCTGCGCGAGTCGCGAATCAGCAGCGTGAGCGGCTCGTCGTGATGCGCAAGCCCGAGGTTGTGCTTCAACTGCCTCCCGGCTCCGGGAGGCGCAGCCATCGCATAGCCGATGAAGTAATCGCCCGCGGCGCGCTCCTCGCCCGCCGTCGAGCGCTTCCACAGCGCTGTGATCGCCTCGCGCAAAGCCTCGTTGCAGGGCTTGAGCAGCGCGGCCTCGTCCGAGGGGACAATCGCCGTCGCCAGCGGAATATGCGAGAGCGCCTCGGCCGTCACCGAGAGCGAGGAAAAATCGACGGTCGTCGTACCCTTCTCGCCCTCGCCGGGCGTATCCAGCGCGACGCGCAGGCGAAGCTCGCCCGGCGAATCCAGCGCAACATTGGCCCCATAAGCGTTAATCAGCGGATACCACCCGAAGGCCACCGGCGCGCTCTGCAGGTTGCCGTGGCCATCGATGAGCGTGGCGTGCAGCCGCAGCGTGGAGATCAGCCGTCCATCGGCGCCGGCGACAAAGACGCGAAGGTGAAAGCCGCCCGCCGAAGGCTCGTGCCACTCCAGCGTGTTGCCCGCGGCCTTCTGCCACCACCCCTCGGCGGGAGTGATCGTATAGGCTACGCGAAACTGCCCGGCGCGAATGTCTCCCTTCAGCGGGCCGGAGTTCTCCATCACCCAGTCGAGCAGGGCGCTCTCCGCCTTGCCCTGCGCGCGCTCCAGCTCGCTCGGAGCCGGCTGCGCCACCAGCGGCAGACAGAGCGCCATCAGAAGCGCCAGCCAATGGAGGCCGCAAAGCCGCATCAATGACGCGCGCGAGATCATGCCACTCACTCTACACTGATTCGAAGAAAGCTGGCCACGGCGCACTCGGAGAGAGCTCTCCCAGCCGCTCGACGCGCGGACCCTCGGCCGGCAGCGCCGCCAGCAGTTCGCGCACGCTGCGCCGCAGCGTGGGATGCTCGACCTCGGCGGCGATCTCCGCCAGCGGCTCCAGCACAAAGCGGCGCTCATGCATCGCCGGATGCGGCAAGATCAGCGTCGGTGCCCCATGTCCGCCCGCTGTTGGCAGATGTGAAAGAGGAAAAGCAGGTGCCCCATATCTGCCTTCTGTTGGCAGATGTGGGAGAGGAACAACCGGTGCCCCATATCTGTCCTCTGTTGGCAGATGTGGGAGCGGAGCAGCCGGCGTCTGCACCACGCGATCTCCGAAGAGCAGCAGATCGAGGTCGATCACTCGCGGACCCTTGGGCGGCGAGCTCTCGCGGCGGCGTCCCAGCGTGCGCTCAAGCTCCAGCAGTCGGGCGAGCAATTGTGCGGGCGCATCGGCCGCCGCGCCCTCGATTCGCAGCTCGGCCGCCATGTTGGCAAAGGCGGGCTGCGCCGTGAACTCGACCGGCTCGGTGGCGTAGACGCCGCTGAGCGCAGCCAGCTCGCCCACTCTGCGCAGTCCCTCGACGGCCCGCAGGAGATTCTCCCGCCGGTCGCCGAGGTTCGATCCCAGCGATAAGAAGATCCTCTCCATCCCTCTCCGTCCGACGGCCCATTTTATCGGAAGAAGCATCGGAAGGCGCATCGAAAGACGCATCGGAAGGTGCGAAAACACAGGGCCGAATGCATACAAGGGATTGTAGAAATTTCGCGCTCGTCAGGGCAAAACACAACCGGTGGTGTGCTCGGATGGCGTGAAAGGTGCATGAATACAGCCTGAAACGCTTCACCTGTGGAAAAACCCGCATAAAATCAGGTGAAAATGCTTGTGGCCGGTATTTTTGTTGAGTTAAGATGTGCGGGATCGAAGCGAAAGCTTCATCTTCA
>Ga0326727_10006631_pt1 | contig 31499 bp, 33 predicted proteins | sample MB2enrmetagenome_FD_207643 | JGI IMG/M metagenome (GOLD analysis project Ga0326727, IMG submission 207643) | Lab enriched peat soil microbial communities from McLean, Ithaca, NY, United States - MB29MY | ecosystem: Environmental > Terrestrial > Soil > Wetlands > Peat | place: USA: New York...
CTGAGGACAGGGACAGGCTTGTAGCGAATGTGGGATTCGGGGCTTTTCTAACCCCTGATCCCTAACCCCTAATCCCTGGCGACTGAAAGGAGCCCATGGCAGACGAGACAAACCAACTGCGCGTCCGGCTGGTCACTCCCGAGCGCACGCTCTTCGAGCACGCTGCCTCGGCGGTCGAACTGCCGGCAAAGTCGGGCTGCATGGAGGTGCTCTACGGGCACGCGCCGCTGGTGGCCGAGTTGGGCGCCGGCGACGTAGTTGTGCACGGCGGTGCGGATGGCGATTCCGGCGGCTCTCAAAGCACTACTCGCTACAACGTCAGTTGGGGCTTTGTCGAGGTGCTGCCCGACCGGGTCACGATTCTGGCTTCGGACGCCCTCAAGCCGGAGGAGATCGACGTGCCCCGCGCCCACGAGCAACTGGAGCGCGGCCAAAAGCAGTGGAACGAAGCCGGCGACAGCGAAGACGCCTACACCGAGGCTCTGCACGTTATCGCCGAAGCCGAAGCCAAGCTGGCCACGGCGGCCGAAAAGCGCTGAAGTCTCTTCGCAAATTGTTGTTTCAGACCAGAAAGGCCCTGTCATTGCCGGCAGGGCCTTTTCAATTCCGGCTGAACGCGGCGGAAACCCTTACTGCTTCAGAATCCACGCCGCGATCCTGTCCAGAGCGACAGGCGAGATGGTCTCTTCACTCACCGCGTACTCGGTGGGCGAGCCGGTCTTGGCCGTCTGGAAGAGGTGGTTCAAGCCCGGCAACTCGTCGATCTCGAAGTGCTTGTTGCCTCCGTCTTCCAATGCCTTCTTGATGGCGGGCAGGTCGAGCGCGGGCGGGACCTGCAAGTCCTTTTCGCCGTTGAGCACGAGGACCGGACAAACCACCTTGCGCAGGGCCGTGGCGGGATCGTAGGTGAGGGTGTAGCGCGTCCACGGCGACATAAGCTGTTTGATTGCGGCACTCATCATGGTGTCGGGAACCTGTCCGGCCAGCTTCGCGCGCAGTTCCTTTTCAAGGACCGCGTCGTCCTTCTCCGTTTCCACGAGCGTGAACAGCTCCCGCTGCCTGACCGCCTGTTCCGCGGCCTGCTCCTTGGTTGCTCCGGCGGCCTCATCGATCAGGCGCCCTTGCTCCACCAAAAGCTGATCTCCGGGCACGGCGGGGCCCGCCATCAGCACGATGAAGCGGACGCCGGGATCGCCGGCCGCCACCATGGGCGCAATCGTTCCGCCTTCGCTGTGGCCGATGAGCCCGATCCGCCTGGGATCGGCTTCGGGACGCGACCTGAGGAAGGCGACGCCCGCCTCGGCGTCGGTGGCAAAGTCGGCGGTGGTGGCTTTGGCGAGGTCTCCGGTGGATTTGCCGATGCCGCGCTTGTCTGCCCGCAGCACGACGATTCCCTTGCGGGTGAGGTAGTCGGAGAGAACCAGGAACGGCTTGTGGCCGAAGACGGTTTCGTCGCGGTCGTTCGGTCCCGAGCCGGAGATCAGCAGCACGGCGGGGAACGGCCCCTTGCCGAACGGAATGGTGAGCGTGCCGGCCAGCGTGTTGGCCGCCGCCTTGTTGGCGTAGGTCACTTCCTCTTCGCGGTAGGGGTAGGGCTTGACCGGATTCTGCGGGTGGCGCGTCTGCAGCTCGGTTTGATCCTTGATGCGCTTCAGGGCCAGCGGCAGGGGCCTGCCCCCTTGCGTAAACGTGCCATCGACGGATGTCAGGTCCGCGCCGATCTTGCCGTCAAAGACCACGCCGAGGGAGTCGATGGCGAAGTTCAGCGAGCTTCCGGCGCGCTTGATGGACGTGGCGGGAATCCACTGCGGGCCCTGGTCGGGGCTTTGCAGGGCAGCGGCCAGGCCGTCCGAGGCATTGAATATCCTGAGGACGACGCGCAGCTTGACGGCGCCGGCATCGAGCGTACCCAGCCACTTGCCATCGATATCCGAGGGCGGCGCGGCGCGCTTGAAGTTGAGCGCGAGCGGCGTGCCCTGCGACCACGTTCCGTCGATCTCCGTCGCATCCTTGTTCACGGCGCCTGTATAAACGCCGTGGATGGTATCCAAGGTCAGCTTCAGCTTGGAGTCGCTGAGAGTGACAGCGCTGACCGGGATGCCGTCGGCGCCCTGATCGACGCTGTCCATGGTGGCCGTGAGGGTTCCGTCCTTGGCCGCGGATATGTGAAGAACCTGGCGGAGCGGGACGCCGCCGGCGTTCAGCGTTCCCTCCCAATCCCCGGCGATTTGCTCTTGCGCGCGGCAGAGCGGCGAGAGAGCCATGGCTGCCAGCGACAGAATTGCGAGCTTGCTTACGATTGCGCTTTTCATCGATCTCCTGACCTTCGAGTGTTCGCGGTTGGCGGGCTTGCTACTTTGCCTGGTCCTTCTGGCGCTTGAGGGCCAGCGGCAAGGGATTGCCCATCTGCGTAAATGTGCCATCGATGGAACTCAGGTCCGCACCGATCTTGCCTTCATAGACAATGCCAATCCCGCTGAAGGAAATGGTGAGTGAACTGCCGCTGCGCGTAACCGAGCTAGCCGTGACCCACGCCTCGCTCTGGTCGGGGCTTTGCAACTGCGCGGTCAGCCCGTCCTGAGTGTTGACGATCTTGAAGACGATGCGCAGTTTCGTCCCGCCCGCATCCAGCGTGCCCAGCCAACTGCCGTCGATATCCGAGGGCGCGGCGGGCTTGGGCGCGGCTTTAGCAGGCGCCGAGCCGCGCTTGAAGTTGAGTTCAAGCGGCGTGCCCTGCGACCAAGTGCCGTCGATCTCGGTTGCATCCTTGTTCACTGTTCCTTCATAGGCGCCATGAACGGCATCGACGGTGAGCGAGAGCTTGGAATCCTTCAGAGTGACACTTGTGACCGGAATGCCCATGGCGCCCTGATCGACGCTGTCCAGAGTTGCCGTGAGGCTTCCATCCTTGGCGGCGGCGACGTGGAGAGCCAGGCGAAGCTGGACGCCGCCGGCGTTCAGCGTTCCCTGCCAGTCCCCGGCGATTTGCGATTGCGCGCGGCAGAGCGGCGAGAGAGCCAGGGCTGCCAGCGAAAGAATTGCGAACTTGCTTACGATTGCGCTTTTCATCGATCTCCTAATCTGCGCGGAGGGCGGTATCGGAATCCTCCGCGATTTTGCGGTTGAATTCAGAAACGGGGCGAGAGACCGGCCAAGGGTCAGGCCCCGGCCAACAGACTCTACGCACCAGCGGGCGGAGAAGTTCAGACGCCGGACGGGGGCGAGTGAGGGTTGGGTTTCTCCATCCCGGTTGCAAGGCCGTCTTCGAGTTCGCCGCGCCGCTCCAGTTGCTTGTAATAGACAAGCGAATAGGCCACGGCCGCTAGGCCCGGAACTGCCAGGGCGAGGGCCGCCCAGAGATAGAGGCCGGCGATCGAAAGCGCCAGCCCGGCGAGGCCGCCCGCGACAAATGCCTTGGCCGCAAAGCGATGCGTGGCATTCCAGACGCGCTCGCTGGCTAGCGTCCATGGCGTTCTGACGCCGAGATAGAAGTTCCGGCGCAGCTTGCCCATCAGGTTGCCGAACAGGACGACGAACAGGCAGACTCCGCTCAGGATCGCCCGGCCCATATCGATCGCGCGCCCGCTGTCGGCCCATAGCATCGCGGCGTACAGATAGGCCATCAGGCCGAAGCACATCAGCATCACCTGATGGTAGGTTGACCAGAAGGCGTCCATCTGGAAGCGCTTGGGCGAGAGCCAGGGGAACAGCCAGGCAAGCGCCATCACCATGGCCATGAAGCCGGGGCCGAAGGAACAGAACGCCAGCTTGGGCGCGTAGCGGTCGGGCTCCATATGGATGTTCCAATGGGTGGGAACCCGGGCCGGCAGGTGAGGGTAGAGAACCGCCGTGGCTGCCAGCGCCGCGGCGATCAGCAGGATTTCGAAGAGAAAGACCTTGCGTGTCATTGCTTTTCCGTTCCTTTCCGTTTGCCGTCGCCGATCAGATCCATGGCCCAGGCCATGAGATCCTCGACCACGGTGGTATTCAGCCCGTACCAGATCTGCTGGCCCTCGCGGCGGCTGGTAATCAGGTCCGCCTCCTTCAACACGGTGAAATGATGCGACATGGAGGGCTTGGTCATGTCGAATCTCTCCGCCAGGGCTCCGGCGGTCATCTCGCCCCGGCGCAGCAGGGCGAGGATCTCCCGCCGGGTGGGGTCGGCCAGTGCTTTGAATGCTTCGTTGCTGCTCATGGCGTCTTTAGACCGCCTCCTAATTAGACGTTGGTCTAAATATAGACGGCGGAGGATTTCCTGTCAAGAGCCTGGAGAGAAATTATCTTGGGGAAATCGGGACGATCCGCATAGATGGGGCTGAGGCGGGATGCAAGCCGTTGCCCGTTGGGCAAAGTGGCGCTTGCCTTGCGGTGCGGAGGCGTATGCTCGTCCGATCCGGGCCGGGCTATTCGGTGATCGTCGAGCCGTAATCGATGGGCTGCGGAGCCGTGCCGCGAATCTGCTCAATGAACAGCGGCACTTCCTTCTCGATCAGGTCCGCACGGTCAATCTGGACGTGGTGCCTGCTCCCTTTGGCGATGATTCTGCGGCTGCGAGTAGAGAGCTTCTTGAGGTCTTCCTGCATCTGGTTCCAAGCCTTCGTCCAAACCGCCGAACCATGGGCCGACATGGTGAGCGGATCCTGGGAAAAGATCAGGATCGGAAGCTCGCCGTATGGACCGGTGTGAACCGTCTCCTGGCCGGATAGGTCGATGCTCTCCTCCTCGGCGGCCGCCACTCCAGCGTGCAGATGGCAGGTGTCTTCGGCCAGCGACTTTCCCGCCTGGGCTTCAAACCCCGGTGTGGGACGCGAACAGACCCCCACAAGCCGCGGAAGGCCCAGGACGAACGCCAACCGCAAGAGAACCCAACGCGGACCGTCGCTGCTGGCTCTGGTAGCCTCGATGGCGGGGGGCAGGTATCGGCCCGCCAGTGGCGTGGTGGCATCCACAAAGACGATTCCGGCAATATCCGCGGGATAGCGTGTGGCATAATCCCGCATGACGAGCCCAGCCATCGAATGGCCCATCAGGACGATGGGACCGTTGACCTTGGCCTCAAGCAGGAGCCCGTGCAGTTCGCCGGCTATGTGGTCGGCGTCGCGCGGGCCGGGCGCCGGATCGCTCCAGCCCAGTCCGGCCCGGTCATAGGCACAGACGCGGGTGGTCTCTGCAAGCACCGGCTGGACCTTTCCCCAGATGAGCGCGTCATCTCCCAGTCCCGCTTCCAGCACAATGGTGGGCGCACCGCTTCCCGCGCAGTTGATGTGCATCCGGTAGCCATTGACCGTGTAAAATGCTCCCGGCGGCGGATTGACCGCCCGGAAACAATAGAGCGCGATGGCGTTGAATGCACTGCTTCCCGCCAAAGCAGTCGCCAGAAGAACAACTTCAGATAAGACAATGCGTTCGGTGACCTTCCGCGCAGCGCTGTATCTCATTGCAGAGAGCGAATGCACGCGGCGCACGATCAACCAAATCACCGGAATTCCAAGCGCCAGAAAAATGGCCGGCAAGACAATATAATCCAAATCCATTCAGTGCCCCGATTCTTCTGTGGGACGCGACACGCCTCGCATTATACCGGTTTGCTTTCGATCCAAGAATTCGCTGAAGTGAGAATGAGCGGCTCCTAACGCGACGGCCGATCACCGAAGCAAGAGCGCCTGGCCAACGGCGAACTGTTCCCTACTCCCTATTCCCTACTCCCTACTCCCTGTCTTGCAATACCATGGAGCCATGCACGTTCTCTCGGCAGCCGAGATGCAAGCCTGCGACCGCGCGACGACAGAGCGGTTCGGGGTTCCGTCGCTGGAGCTGATGCGGGCCGCATCGGCGGCCGTGGCGGCATTTGCGCGGGGGAGTTTTCCGCGCGCGCGGCGGGTGACGGTACTATGCGGCAGAGGCAACAACGGCGGCGACGGCATGATGGCCGCGCGGCTGCTGGCCGGGGCTGGGCTGGAGGTAACCACGCTGCTTCTGGGCGCGCCCGATGGGCTGGCCGGCGACGCAGCCCAGGCCTGGCGTGAACTGTCGAGCCCCGCGCACGGTCTCATCCACATCGTCGCGGCGGAGGAGGTTCTGGCCCGCTGCAACCGCGCCCTTGAAGCCGACCTGATTGTGGACGCCGTGGTGGGCACGGGATTCAAGCCGCCGCTGAAAGGACTGGCTCTGGCGGCGCTCAACTGGCTGAAGGGCAGCCGCGCGCCGGTTCTCGCCATCGACTTGCCCTCCGGCTGGCCGGCCGACGAGACCGGCGCAACCCTGGCCAGCTCCGAAACCAGCCCGGTCTTTCCCGCCGATGCGGTTGTGACCATTACCGCGCCCAAGCCGGCGCATGTTTTTGGACAGTTGACCCGGCGCTGGGATCAGCCCATCGTGGTGGCGCCCATCGGCTCGCCAAGAGCCGCCGTCGCTTCGGCGCTCAGCCCCGATTCCCTGCGATTGCATTGGGCAGGCTCAGCGCTGGCGCTTACCCAGGCGCCGCGCGCGGCGGGGGCCAACAAAGGCAGCTTCGGCCATGTACTGGTGGTGGGCGGGACGATGGGAACGGCTGGGGGCAAGTCGGGCGCGCCGGCCATGGCGGCTCTGGCAGCGTTGCGGGCTGGCGCGGGCCTGGTCACGGCGGCGATTCCGGCCCCGGCCCTGGAGTTGGTGGCCGCAGTTGCGCCGGAGTTGATGACCTTCCCGCTGGCCGCAATTCCCTCTGGCGAGATTGCGGCGGCAAACCTCGCCTCGGAGGTTATGGCGGCGCTCATGGCCGGCAAAACCGTGCTGGCCATCGGTCCCGGACTGGGGCAAAGCCTGCAGACGGTCAAATTCACCACCGGACTGCTCTTCGCCAGCCAGATCCCGGCGGTCATCGACGCCGACGCGCTCAACATTCTGGCCGCCAAACCGGCGCTGCTGGCCGAACTGGTTCGCCGCAGCGAGCGCACGCTGGTGCTCACGCCGCACCCCGGCGAGATGGCGCGGCTGGCGGGAATCCCGGTGGCCGAGGTGCAGGCCAACCGGCTGGAGGTGGCGCGCGGCTTTGCCCAGCGCATGGGCGTCACGCTGGTGCTCAAAGGCGCGCGAACCCTGATCGCCCATCCCGATGGCAGCGTGGCCGTGAATACCAGCGGCAATCCCGCCATGGCCAAAGGCGGCAGCGGCGACCTGCTCACCGGGCTGGTGGCCGGGTTGCTGGCGCAGTACCCCGCCGAGGCGGCGCGAGCGGTGGAGGCGGCCGTGTATCTGCATGGATTGGCCGCCGACCTGGCCGTCCGCGAGGCCGATCAGCACACCTTGCTGGCCACGGACACTCTTGCACATCTTTCTCGGGCTTTTCGCTTTCGCTTGCGCGGCCCGAACGGGTATGTTTGGTTGCAGGGGCTTCCGGCTGAGTGGTCGCCGGCCACGGCCCAACGCGAGGCCGCCCCATGAGCAACGCCCCAGACAGGATTCCCGAGGACGAAGCCCGGATGCACGAGTTCACCACCTTCAGCGGCGCGGATACCATCGAGGTGGGCCGCAAGCTCGTGCGCCTGCTCAAGCCCCCGCAACTGCTCATCCTGCGCGGCGACCTGGGCACCGGCAAGACCACGCTGGTGAAGGGCATTGCCCAAGCCCTCGATGCCGCCGAGGCGGACGAGGTGACCAGCCCCACCTTCACCCTGATTCACGAATACGTCGGCGCGCAGGACGGCAAGCCCGTGAAGCTCTTTCACCTGGATGTGTATCGCCTGGAAGGCGAGCGGCAGCTTGAAGCGCTCGGCCTGGACGATCTGCTGACTCCGGACGCGCTGGTGCTGGTCGAGTGGGGCGAGAAGTTCAAGAGCATCCGCAAGAAATCCACGGGCGAGATTGCAATCACCTCCGCCGGCGGCGACGCGCGCAAGATTACGGTGACGCTGAAGGAGTAGTTACAGAAGCCAGCTGTTTGGGTCAGTTCTCAAGATAGGATTTAGCTTCTCTGAACGGTAGCCAGACCACCGCCGCCCATTCCTATAACTTCCAACCCTTCTGCATTCGAGCAGATCCAGCCCTCGTAGCCGCCCGAGCTGTTGAAAACTTCGAGACTGGCGCCGTTTTCAAAATCAATGGTGAGATCAGCGGTGCTCTCGTGAATTTTGACTCTTACGATCTTGCTGGAGAGGAGTGCCAGTGCTTTCTGTTGTCCATCCAGCGGGGCCTGCAAACCGAATTGCTGTTCGTGATCTCGGTGCCCGAGATCAATCCCTCCATTGACCACAATTCTCCATGGACAACTTATATATGGGCCCGTTCGGCCCTCGAATCCGAATGACCATGAATTTGGAGGGTGCTTCTCGACGCTAATGCACCGCCTCCCAATGAGAGATCTTTCGAACTCCTCTTGAACAGCGGCGTAACTCACTCTGATCATTTGGTAGATCATCGCAGCCTTTCAGAATCCCATGATGTTATAGCCGCAATCCACGTACAGGATTTCGCCGGTGATGGCGCTGGAGAGGCTGCTGGCCAGAAAGAGGGCCGCGCCGCCGACTTCGAGCTGATCGACGTTGCGGTGCAGGGGAGCGCGGTCGGCGTGGGACTTGAGCATGTCGCCGAGGTCGCCGACGCCGCGGGCGGCCAGCGTGCGGATGGGGCCGGCGGAGATGGCGTTGACGCGGATGTTGCGGGGACCGAGGTTGGCGGCCAGGTAGCGGACGGCGGACTCCAGGCCGGCCTTGGCGACGGCCATGACGTTGTAGTTGGGCACGACCTTCTCGGCGGCGTAGAAGCTGAGAGTCATGATGCTGCCGCCATCGGTCATGAGCGGGGCGGCGGCGCGGCTGACGGCGATGAGCGAGTAGACGCTGACGTCGAGGGCGATGCGGAAGCCCTCGCGGCTGGTCTGGATGAACTCGCCACGCAGGTCGGCAGCGGGCGCGAAGGCGATGGCGTGGACGAGGATGTCGAGCTTGGCGTAGCGCTGGCGGAGGGCGGCGAAGAGGGCGTCGATCTCGGCGTCGCTGGAGACGTCGCACTGAAAGCCGCTGGCGCCGGGCAGCTCGTCGATGAGGCTCTGGGCTTCGAGCTTCATGCGCTCGTTCTGGTAGCAGATGGCCAGGGTTGCGCCGGCTTGGTGCAGCTTTTGGGCGATTCCCCAGGCAATGGAACGCTTGTTGGCCAGCCCGAAGACAACGGCCGTCTTACCCGCCAGATCGATCATGCTTGGTTTCGTCCTCCAGGGTCCGCGCTCGGAATGAATTCAGGACTGCCGGGGGAAATGCCGGACCCGCCAACTCATAGAGTATCAGGCACAAAGAGAATATCAGCCGCCCAGGTCGACGAGTTCGACGCTGCCGGTGGGCTGATTGAGGAAGCGGGAGCCGAGGCGCTCGAACTTCTCGACGGAATCGGTGGCGAAGCACCGGACCTTCGCGGTCGGCGGGAGGCGCTTCGCGCTCAGCGGCGCTGGAAGCCCTGAGGGGGCGTCTGTTTCGTGCGGGTATAAAGCGCCGTTGACAAGCTGCAGGGCGGCCTCGGCGGCGGCTTCGGCGGAGTCGATGACCGACATGCCGGCGGGGACGGAGCGGGCGATGAGCGGGCGCAGCAGCGGGTAATGGGTGCAGCCGAGGACCAGCGTATCGGGATTGAGGCCCTGGGCAGCAGCTTCGGCGGTCAGTTCGTCGAGATAGATGCGGATGACCTCGGCGGTCACCGGATGATCGATCCAGCCCTCCTCGACCAGCGGGACAAGCAGCGGGCAGGCCTTCTCGATGGCGCGGAGGCCGTGCGCGCGGCAGGCGGCGGCGTAGGCGTGGCTGTGCACGGTGGCGTCGGTGGCGATGACCAGCACGTCGCCGGTGCGCGAGGCGGCGCGGGCAGCCACGGCGCCGGGCTCGATGACGCCCAGAACGGGGACGGAGACGGCATCCTGAATGGCGTCGAGAGCCAGGGCGCTGGCCGTGTTGCAGGCGATCACCAGGAACTCGGCGCCCTGCTCGCGCACCAGGAACTGCGCGCTCTGGGCGGCGTAGCGGGCGATGGTGCGGCGGGATTTGGAGCCGTAAGGCAGACGCGCCGTATCGCCGAGAAAGGCGAAACGGGCCTGGGGCAGCCGGGCTACCAGGGCACGCAGCACCGTCAGCCCGCCGAAACCGGAATCGAAGACGCCAATGGTGGGAGTCATGGTTGTTAAACCGCAGGTTTAGTGTGGCGGAGAATATCCGTTAGATAACTGGATAACCGGCACAATTCTACGAAGACGCTTTTCGAGTATGGATTGCTCGTTCCGTTTCTTCGGAAAATCGCATTGAGTTGGTTGTTGACGAAGCGATAAACCCCTAACATATCCGGCGCGGACGGCATCTGGTCGCGATGGAAAGCGTTGCGCAGTTCACGGAGAACTCCCTCTGCAGTGCCGTTGTGAATGCAGGGATCGGTTCCGTTCAGATCGCTGGCCGATCTCTGCAGCCGATAGGGCTGCGACTCCCAAACAAACCAAGTGTGCCGGCTGGGGTACAGATTGGTCCAGGTGATTGTCATGCCCAATTCCAGGGGCATATTGAACCGTGGCACGGCCGTTGGCGCAACGCTCATTTCTACCCTGGAGAGATCGTGGATGGAATAGCGGCAACTCTGGATGAGCTTGAAGATTCTGTCTAGCCTGCGTCCCCCACCGGGGATTTCGGAGGCAAGACGGGGAACCAAATCCAGTTGGCAGAGCCCAACAATGTATGCGATGTAGAGGCCGGAGAATTCTTCGTCGTAGGGAACGTTCAGGAAAACGCCCTTTGGGTCAGGCAGCGGAGGCACGCTTGGGCCTCTTTTCCGGTTCGATTGAGTTCACAGGCACCTCTTCCCGCTTGGAAAGCGTAGCCTTGAACTCGTCCACAAGTGCCCGCAACGCCTTTTCACTAGCCTTGGAGACAGGGAAGCGCTTCTCTATCTCCTCAAGAGTGGACAAAGGGGCGGTGATGCGTATTGGCTTGCGCATGGCTACTACTCCATCATACTGCGGTTCCGGCGCAATGAAAAGCGGCTTGGCGAGGTCCAGAGTTCATGGATGCGCTCCCTCGGTTGGCGCGGCATCCATAGCCAGGTAGGTGCGGGTAAGGTCGGCATGGCCGGCAAGGGTGGCGCGGGTCTGGCCGTCGACGAGGAAGCGGACCTGGGTGACGCGAGGCAGGTTGGCGTGCAGGGTGCCGCAGATGGAGAGCACGGTCAGCGTCTCGGTTTCAAGGCCGGAAGGGTGGCTGGCGACAAAAGCGCCGGTCAGGTTGACGACGGCTAGCTGAGGGCCCGCCGGCGGGGGGGTCCGGCCGGGGTCCTGGTCCTGGTTTGGAACCGGCAACAGGAAGACCTGGGCAATGGAGCCGGCGCCGCCGGGGACCGGATGGGCGGCGTCGGGAGCGGCATAGAGTTCCAGCAGCTTGCCCAGCACAACGCGGGCGCGCGCGCCGGGATCCTGGGGCAAGGGCAGGGACTGAACCTGGGCCAGCAGAGAGTTGTCGGCGTCGTTGGCCACCAGCAGGGTGGCTGGCTCAGCTGGCGCCACCTGGGGAGCCTGGGTGGGCGCCGAGTCCTGGCCGGCCAGCAGCCGCTGATGGGCGCGCTCGCGCAATTGCCACAGAACCACGCTCATGGCCACCGAAGCCAGGAGCAGGACACCGAACAGGATGGTCTGATAGCGGGGAATCACGGCTGACGGCCCTCCGATCGCCAATCGAGCAGCGCGGCCGCCAGCGCCCCGGCCACGCGCGCCTGGTAGTCCGGATCGTCCAGGCCGCCGGTCACCTTCTTGTCGGGTCCGCGCTCGGGCGCAACTTCAACGGCTACGGCGGGGCAGGTCATGCTGTCCACCGCCAGCAGCGCGGTGCGGCCCAGGGTGACGTTCATGCCGGCCTGGACCAGTGCCGCGTTGAGCGTCCCGGCAAGGGCCAGGCTGCGCGTCACCGAGGCAGCCTGCGCGGTCTTCCAGGGGGCAAAACGCGTGGGCTGCGCCGGGGCCAGCGAGGAGACAAAGAGATGAACGCCGGAGCCGCTCTCCGATCCATGCAGGCTCAGGCAGGCCTGGGCGTTGACGCGGTTGGCAATCGCCGCCCTGCGGTCCAGGTCCACCGTGGTATCGGATTCGCGGGTGGTGACCACTGCGATGCCGCGCGCGCCAAGCAGCGAACGCAAGCGCACGCTGAGAGCGAGAGTGAAGTCCTTTTCCAGTTGGCCGTTCGAGAGGCGCCCGCCCAGGTCGTCGCCGCCGTGGGCCGCATCCAGCACCACCACAAAACGGGGCGAAGAAGGCGCGGGAGCGGCGGGAGCTGGAGGGGCTTGCGCGGCGGCCAGTTGCGCGACGCCCACACCGGCAGCCAACGCCAAGATGAGCCGGCGCGCTCGATGCGCCCGGTTCCGAGCTTCGTGAAAAGGCCGGATTGTGAACCATGCCGGCAAAGAACAAACCTCAGAGGCTATAGACCAGCTGATTTTGCTGGGTCTATCTACAGCCTAACGCGCGTACCCTTCGATCGCGCCTTTCGCGGTCGGCAAGGCCGCGCCGCCCTCCTGGCTCGCGACCCGGCCGCATCAGGGAGTTTCGCCGCGCAAGTAAAGGACTGGGCCGCCGCTACTGAGTCCTTCCTCCAGCCGCTCCGCCTCCTTTGCGCTCACCGGCGTAACTGCAATCGGAGCCGCCAGGTAGAAGTCCGCCTGCGCCTCGGCCGGGATCGAAATCTCCGGTCCGGGCGTTGCCGCTGAAATCGCCGTACCCGCGCCCGCCCCAACCGCCGCTCCCGCGCCGGCTGTGATGGGGTTGCCCGCGCTCACGGGCTTGCCCGCGTTCTCGCTTATCGACCCGCGCTTGGCGCTGACGTCGCCGGCGAGGCTGCCGGCGGTTGCGCCCACATGGGCTCCGCGAAGGGCCTTGACCTCCGTCGGCTTGGTCTTGCTCGTCCCCGTTACCTTGAGCTGGTAGGTATAAAGAGGGTAGCTCCGCCCGCCCAGGTCCAACGAAGTGAGTTCCAGGATCAACTCCGGGCTTCCCGTCAACCGGCCGGCCTTCTTTGACTTGACGACCACTCCATGGGCGATTGCACCGCGCGGAATGGCCAGCTCATCGCCGGCGAGCACGTCTTCACTCACCGTAAACAGCACCGGCGTGCCGTCCTTGGCACGTTTGCCGTTCACCGGCTCGTTGGTCATCACGCGTATCAAGGTGTCTTCAAGGACGGTCACCGGCGCCTTGGGAGCGCGACCGGCCGGGATCGCCGGCTGCGCGGACGCGGCCGGAGCGGGAGGGGCTTGCGCGGGAGCCAAGGAACCAACTGAGCCAGCCAGTCCGGCTGCCAAGATTGGGCCCGCCAGCGTCCACACCACCCGGCGCCTCGCCAACACCTGCCTAATCCAGCGCATAGATGGTCAAACCGCTGAGCAGCTTGGGGAAGAAGTCGGTGGACTTCTGCGGCATCACGTCGCCGGCAAAGGCCACTTCCCGCAGTTGCTCCATGGAGACGGGGTTGGTGAGGAAGGCTATGTTGGCTTCGCCGCTGCGAACCTGGTCCATGGCCTCGCCGGCATCGCGCAGGTAGCGGATATTGCTCTCCTGGCGGACCTTTTCGGCGTCCAGGCCGAGCAGCCGGTCGAGCACAATGGAGTGCAGTTGGCTCAGGTCAAGCTGGCGCTGGCGCTCGGGCAGCCCGGCCAGCGCGGCGGCCACGGCTTCCGGCTTGGAGCGCAGCAGCAGAGCTCCGGCCCCGGTGGCGGCGATAAAGGCTGTCCCCTCCTCGCGGCCAAGCAGCTCCATGAAACTGGCGGCGTCGGCCGTTTCCAGCCCTTCCACCGTGAAGAACTCCTGGGCGGCGATGGCAAAGGCCACCGCATCGAAGTGCGGCAGGCCGTGAACCACGCGGTGGGTGGGCAAAATCACCAGGCCGTCGGAGTCCATGTTGACAAAGGTCATCATCACGGCGGCTTCAGGATAGGCTGGCTGGGGCAACTGGCTGGTGCTCGACTCAGCCTTCGCCGGCGACGCGGCCGCGTGCTCTTTCGAGTAATTCAGCGCCGTCTCGTAGCGGTGGTGGCCGTCGGCGATGATCAGCTTCTTGTCGTCCATGGCCGTGGTCAGCAGGCGGATGGCGGCCGGGTCGCCGACCTTCCACAGCCGGTGGAGCACGCCGAACTCGTCGGTGACCTCGGCTTCGGCGGGGCCGCTGCCGTCGTAAAGAATCTTCTCCATGCTGCCTGCCGGGTCCGAGTAGAGCATGAAGATCTGCCCGAAGTGCGCGCGCGTGGCCCGCAGCAGGTTGAGCCGGTCGCTCTTGGGCTTGGAGAGCGTCTGCTCGTGGCGGAAGACGACCTTCTCGGCGTAGTCGTGCAGCTTGCCGAGAGCGACGAATCCGCGCCGCTCCTTCACGATCTCGCTTCCGGGAACCTTGAAACGCTGCGCATATGCGAAGATGCAGGGTTTCTTCTCCTGGATCAGAACGCCCTGCTCGCGCCAGGAGCGAAAGTCGCGCGCCGCCCGCGTATACACATTTTCGCCGTGCTCGTCGTCGAAGAGCTCCGGCAGGCCCAGGATGATGCGCACCAGGTTGTAGGGGCTGCGCTGGTAATAGGCCTGCTGCATGGCCGGAGAGATCTTGTCGTAAGGCTGAGTGACCACGTCTTCCAGCCGGACGACCGAGGGATTGTAGCGCCAGGCGCGAAATGGATAGATGCGGGCCATGCCGAAGGTCTTGCTCTCCGATCAAACGGTTGAGTTCGCGCACCGCGGTCCCGTCTTATTCGCTCCAGGACCCTCGCGCGCTCAGGCTCGATTGTATCCCAGTTGCGGCGGGGACCGCGCGCAGGGCGATTGCCGCCGACTAATCGTCTGTCGTGCCTCTAGTCGCTCAGAATATGATTCTCCGCCCAAACGTCAATCCGCCGCTCTGCGCCCTTCTCTGCACCGGCCTTGATCCACAGCCGGCAGGCATCGCCTTCGACGTTGGGATTGGCATAATGCAAGAGTGCAAATTGCTGGACCTCTGAACAGGCCAGAGCTACAAGTTGAGGGAACCGCACTTCATTGGAAAGTATCAACTGCCCTGTGGCCAGCGCGGACTGAATCAGATGAAAGTCTTTGGTTAGATCCGCTTTTGCCTTATCGGTTGAAAGGCAACCGCAGGCATGACCGGCCAACTCCGCAAACTGCTCTCCGTCTTCCTGGACAGTACGTTCTTTCAACTCCATCGACTGCAACCACTTGCGCGCGGAGCGGCTGGCATGATCGCGCCATTCACGCCGCAGTTGCCTATTGAGCACCGCGAAGTGCCCTTCCTCCCAAACGGCATCAAGGCACCTGCGGTTCAAATCCCCCTCAACCGCGCTCATGGGATTGTACATAGGATCGCTGCTACCGAATGCGAGGTTGGCATCGATGACAAGCTTCTTGCGGTTCCTCGAACTCATTTCTTTCCCGCATAGAGCTTTTCTTCAACGGCGTCCAGATAATCGTTGTCCGAACGAAGCTCCACATCGCTGAAATCCTCCGGCCAATCTCCCACGCGACCTCCGGCGTCCGGTTCCTTCGAGTGAACCTTCGAGACTCCCGTCTCCTTGTCGCGCTCGAACCAGTGCAGAATCACCTTGTCGTTGGCAATCTTGTCCTTGGCAACCTCGGTCAGTATCCCGCGTAGCAAAAGCGAGCTGTGAGTCTCGATGACGAGCTGCACACCGCGATTAGCGGCGTCGGCAAGCAGTTGCGCCATCAGCACCTGTGCCTTCGGATGCAAATGAAGCTCAGGCTGTTCGATATAAACAAGTTGGCCCGGCGCGGCTTGAATCAGGGCGACCAATACCGGAAGAACTGTATGGACCGCGAGCCCTACGTCGGCAACATTTATGTAGTCGTTGTCGTCGGGATTGAACGTTCTTGGCACGCGCATTTCAACTTCCGACTCGTTCAGCCTCAGCGTCCGTACACTCGAAGCCAAACCAAGGAGTTTCAACGCGGCATTAAGTTCGTTTATCGATGGGCTTATACGTGGATTGGTTTGCTGCCAGTATTCTATGATACTCGGTACATAGCTCTCAAACGGCCCCTCATACACATTCGTAGCCGGAACCTCTGCCAAAAGCCACTTTCGGAGTTGATCACCCCGAAGCCCTGGAACATAAAGAATCCTTCGAATCCTATTATTCAGATCAAGAGTCGCACCTATATCCAATATTTGGCGGTCAAATGAAGAATCGCTTGATAGGCGAATGACGCAAGTACGGTAAAAGTATTTATGCCGAACCAAAGAAAGGGATACAGGCCCGCCAATTGAACCCGACGTTTTCTGACGTATGAAGTTATTCCGATAATCATCCTTCACATTTTCATCAATCATCCATCCCATCTGATCCTTACTGTCTTTTATGCGCATTTGAATCAAATCGAATTCAGTATTTGGTTTGACAGCATATGTATAACCTACGTCTAAGTCTCCGTCGATAGTGAAATCGACCGAAAAACGGGGAGGATTTGAGGCAGTACCCATTCCGCTCGTAAGAAATTGCTTTGTCTCCGTGTAACGGGTATATGGACCCGACAAGAGGAATGGACCTGCGGGGACGACGCTGCTTTCCAAGGTCTGCTTCATCAGCAGCAAAGGCTGCATCAAACTCGATTTGCCCGAGCTATTTGCGCCGGCCAGGACGGTGAGGGGGCGAATCTCGACGTCCGTCTTCGTCGCCAGGGACTTGAATCCGGTCACGGCAATCCGCGTAATTCCAGGGCCGTGTTGTTGTCCGTTAGATGGTTGAGCCGCCATCGCAGAAGCTCCTCGCTGGCTAGAATCTTATCATCGGCGGATTCTCGACGAATTGGGCTGTTTCCCGATGAATCTGCGACTTCTCCATTTCTTCGCTATTGTTTGCTGTCATTGTGCGCCCAGTCCCGCTACAACCCCGTCGAAACCCAATCCAGCCGCCGGGCGCCCTATCCCTCCGGTCGCCAAAGAACTGAGGATTCCCAGTCATCCCTGATCTCTGTCTCCTGCGTTACCCTAGAGGCTGATGGGCCGCATCCGCATTCTTCCCGACCAGGTTGCCAACCAGATCGCCGCCGGCGAGGTGGTGGACCGGCCGGCCTCGGTGGTGAAGGAACTGCTGGAGAACGCGCTGGACGCCGACGCCGGCCGCATTCGCGTCGAGGTCGAGGCGGGCGGGCGGCGGCTGATCCGCGTGGCCGACGACGGCCAGGGCATGAACCGCGACGATGCCCTGCTGGCCTTCGAGCGCCACGCCACCTCCAAGCTGCGCACCGCCGACGATCTGCTCTCCATCTCTACCCTGGGATTCCGGGGCGAGGCGCTGCCCTCCATCGCTTCGGTGGCCCGCGTGACGCTGGAAACCGCGACCGGCCCCTCGACCGGCCAGGCCGAGGCCGGAACCCGCGTCGAGATGGCGGGCGGCAAGATTCTGCACGTCGACGACGCCGCCCTGCCCCGCGGAACCATGGTCGCCGTGGCCGATCTCTTCTTCAACACCCCGGCGCGGCGCAAGTTCCTGCGCGCCGAGAGCACCGAGCTGGCCCACGTGACGGCTCTGGTGACCCACTACGCCCTGGCCCACCCCGACAAGCACTTCGAGCTGCTCTCCGCCACGCACACTCTCTTGAACGCGCCGCCGGTCGAGCGCACGGCCGAGCGCATCTACCAGATCTTCGGCAAGGAGACGCTGGCGCAACTGCTGCCCGTGGCCGCCGAGACTCCGCTGGCCCACGCCGGATTGCCCGAGCCGCCCCCTTGGAAGCGAGATCCCGCCCAGCCGCCCCGCGATCCCGGCGCCCTCCGCCTGAGCGGCTTCTACTCCAAGCCGGAGCTGCAGAAGCTCAACCGCAACTCGATCTATATCTTTGTTAACAAGCGCCTTATCCGTGATCGGCTGCTCATGCACGCCATCACCGAGGCCTATCGCAACGTGATTCCGCCCACCAGTTTTCCGGTGGTGCTGCTGTTTCTGGAGATGCCGCCCGAGGAGGTCGATGTCAACGTCCATCCCGCCAAGACCGAGGTCCGCTTTCGCCAGCAAACGCTGGTCCACGATTTCGTTCGCGACAGCCTGCGCACGGCGCTGATCCAGGCGCGGCCGGCCGCCGGCTTTCTGGTTGCGCACTCCGCGCCCACCGCCAGTCCTTCGCTGATGCCCCCTGCCGCCTCGCCGCTGCCGGGCGCCCCGGAAAGCGCGCCTCCCAAGCCGCCTCCGGACTCCGACCCGGCTGCGTTCCTCGCCCCCCGCGCGGACGCCGAGCCCTTCCAACTGACTCCTCGGATGCCCACGCCGGTTCCCGGCAAGCTGCCGTTTGACGCCCGCAGCCTGAATCCGGGCGGATGGGGAGGACAGGATCGGCAGGCCTGGGGCGAGGTCGCGGCTGCGCTGTTCGAGCCGGCCGGTCTGGCGGGGCCGGAGGGCTGCTCTCCCGGTTCCGGCAGCGCGAACGACAGAGGAACGGCGGCAGCCGCCGCGCTGGTGGAGGCCGAACAGGCGGCGGCCAACCTGAACCACCTGGGGTCGCTCAGGCCGCTGGCGCAGTTGCGCGAGTCGTTCATTCTGGCCGCCGGCGACGATGGATTGTGGATCATCGACCAGCACGTGGCGCACGAGCGCGTGCTTTTTGAAAAGATTCTGCGTGACCGCCAGGTCGAGCAGGTGCAGCGCCAGAGGCTCCTGATGCCCTTGCTGGTGGAGGTGAAACCCTGGCAGATGGTGGTGTTCGCGCGCATCGCCGGGGAGCTGGACCGCAACGGCTTTGAGGTGGAACCCTTTGGCCCACAAACACTTGCGGTCAAAGCTGCGCCGGTTGGCCTGGAGGGAGCGGCTCTGGAGCGGATGCTCGGCGAGGTGATCGAGCAATCCAGCGCCGACTCCGATGAACCCAAACGGAGTGAAGACCTTCTGGCTCTGCGCACGCGCATTGCCGCCTCCATCGCCTGTCATTCCGCCATCAAAATCAACACAGCCCTTGACCCGGCACGCATGGAATGGTTACTGTTGGAATTGGCGAAAACTAACCACCCAACCAGTTGCCCGCATGGACGTCCAATAGCTTTGTTGTATTCTTGGAAGGAGATCCAGCGGGCCTTCCATCGTATTTAGAACGTTTGGAAGGTGGCCGCCCACCTCTCAGGAGTGAGGGCAGCCCGGCGCCGGTAGCGGAACCAGGGAGCATTTATCCCGAAGCTGATGCACTTGAGTCGACGCGGCCAGCTGGGAGCGGCGACGTTGAACGGGCCTAGACAGGACGCAGCATCTCTGGTTTTGCGGCAGCGCCAACCTGGAAGCGAGGTTTTTCTTTGACAGCAGAGCAGTTGGAAGCATCGCGCGCCGAAAGGATGCGCCAGAACGGACACGGGACCCTCACCCTGGAGGATGCCCGGACCTGGATTGAAGAGACCGGTTTGTGCCTCTTCCTGCCGCGACGGCAGTTTTCCTCCTCCATTGCGCCTTCGTTTGTCGAGGCCGTGGCAGGCGAGCGCAACGCCAATCCCGATCGCCGCCATGTTGCCGCGGCTGAAGAGTTGCTGGTGCGCCTGGAGACGGACGGCGTGGCAGTGCGGCTGAACCTTCTGGGGCAGCCGGGCGAGCAGCCGGACTATGTTGTGGCCGGCTGGGTTCTGCCTTACGTCTATGCCCTGCGGGGCGATCGCGACTGGCGCCGCAGCCCGCAACTGACCGGCTCGCGCCAGGTCTCGCAACTGGCCGTGCAAGCCTACAAGCTGTTGGAGGCGAGCGAAACCACCATCGCCGCTCTCACCCATGCGCTGGGCCGGGAAGTGACCGAAGGCGCCGTTCTGCGCGCCATCACCGAGCTCTGGCAGCAGCTTCGCATCATTCCCGTTGTCTCAGCTCCAGGCCAGCCCGCCCAGTGGCAGCTTTTGCGCACGCGCTTCCAGAAGGCCATTGCCGAAGGCGCCTCCACCTCACAGGTCACGGCCATCTCCGTGCTGGCGTCCATTTATCTGCAGGCGGTAATCGCGGCCACCATGGAAGAGGTGGAGCTGTTTCTGGCTCCGCTGACCGCGCGCAGCAAGATTCGCGAAGTTCTCCGCGGCCTGGTGGCCACGCGCCAGGTGCATACCATCTCCATGGGTCACGCGCCGCACTACTACGTTGCGGGCACGCTGCCGGAGTTTGCCACCCCTCCCACCGTCTATGCCAGCTCCTCGATAACGGCCTCGGCATACTTCCTGCGTTCCTGGGACCATGAGGAGGAGGCATCGGAGGTTGAAGCGCCGATGCCGGTTTCACAGCCATCGCCGGCGGCGAAAGAACCGGACAAGCTGGACAAGTCCGGCGAATCCCGCGCTCCCCGCAGCTCGGCGCGCAAGCCTCAATCCAGCGGGAAGAGCGCTGCCGCGCGGCCCCACTTCAGTGCGGCGCGGCGGGCTGCCCATTCCAGGGAGAGGAGACCGGGGCAGTCCTCCACCGGCAGCCGCCCAGCCCGGCGCACTGGCTCTGAGGCCCGTCCATCGTCGGCGCGGTCCGCGGGTACGCGCGTGCAAAGCGGTTCCCGCCCAACCTCCGGTGCGCGCTGGAGCTCGAAGGCTTCCACAGGCGGCAATGGGGCTCACTCTGGAAACGGTTCCGGAAACGGCGCGCGGTCTGCCGGAAGCGCGGCGCGTCCGGCCCACGGCGTCCCTGGCACGCGGACGGGGAAATCTTCCGCTCCAGCCTGGGGCCAGCGCAACGGGCACGGCAACGGCGCCAAGACCGCCGGTAAGCCCAGTTCCGACGCCAGGACCATGCGCGGCAGCGGCAAACCGGCTTTGACCGCGGGTGCAAAGGCGGGGAAGAGCAGGCGGTTTGGCTTTACCGCCCGGCCCAAATCTCAGCCCAAGCAGGAGACGAAGAAGCGCGCATGAGTGCGGACGAAGACCCCCAGCGCCCCCGTCCGGCTGCCGCCAATATCATCGTCGCCATCGACGGCCCCGCCGGCGCGGGCAAGAGTACCGTCGCGCGCCATCTCGCGCGCCATTTCGGCCTCCTCAATCTGGAGAGCGGCGCCATGTACCGCGCCTTCGCCCTCAAGGCCCTGCGCGCCGGAGTTTCCCTGGATGAGAGCAAGAGCCTGGAAGCTCTTGCCGCCCAAACCGCAATCCGCCTGGAACCCACCGAAGAGGACAATCGCGTCCTGCTCGACGGCGAGGACGTGACCGGCCTGATTCGCAGCCAGGCTGTGACCGACGCCGCCTCGCGCGTAAGCATTTGGCCCGCCATTCGCGCCTGGATGGTCCGCCTGCAACAGCAGTTGGGCGCCGTCGGCGGAGTGGTCATGGAGGGCCGCGATATTGGCACCGTGGTCTTCCCTCGGGCGGAGGTCAAGATATTTCTGGATGCGGCTCCCGAAGTGCGGGGTCTGCGGCGGTTCGATCAATTTGGGCAGCCCGGCCCCCAGCCCGCCCAGCAGCCGGACGAGGTGATCCGCGACCTGCGCGCCCGCGACGAACGCGACCGCAATCGCGCCGATTCGCCGCTCAAGCCGGCGCCCGACGCCGTACTGCTCGATTCCACCCACATGACGCTCGAGGAGACTGTGCGCGCCGCCGAAGCGATTGTGGCCGCAAAGCTCGGCTAAGGCATTTTCACAGTTAGCGTAGGGTCAGGGTGCCCCACCCTCGCCGCGTTCTTGTCTTTGCGGCTAGGGTGGGATAGCGGGAGGTACACGTTAGAGAACCAGAGAGAATGCCTTAGATCCCCCGGCCTAGGCTCTCACCAGACTTCCAGCCTGAAATCCCGATAGCCGCGAATCAGCTCGAAATCGGTGCGATTCGACGTAATCAGGCAGGCGCCGTACGTCCTCGCGGTCAACGCAATCAGCACGTCGAAATGCAGATCGCGGAGCTTGCGCGGCTCCAAGCCATGGTCCGCCTGGATCTTGGCCAGGATGCGGCCCGATTCCAGCCAGTTCTTTTCCGTGGGCGTCAGGACGGGATAGTTTCGCTCAAGGGTGTGAAGAAAGGCCTGCTCTCGCTGCATTGTGGCGCCGCGCCATAGCTCCGCGAGCACAACAGCGGAAGTGCGCACCAACTCATCGAGGGCAGCGATGCGCTGGCTATGACACCCGGTGCGCAGGTCATCGACAAGAATCGAGCTGTCGAGAATCACCATCTCACTTGTCGTAGTTGGCGAAGGTTAGCTTACCCTCATGTTCCTTCATCAGCTTCTTGAAGGCCTTCAGCCTGACAATCTCCTTCAACGCAATATGCACGGCCTCGGTCCGGGACTTCACTCCCAGGGCGCGCACGGCTTCATCCGCCAGCTTCGTGTCCAGTCGAATCGATGTCAGAGTGACAGGCATCCTTGCTCCTTCCGTATATATGCAGTTTGATCTCCATATATACAATTGTCAACAGACTCAGCCGCGATTGGCCTCGGCCGCACGCTTCGGCTGCCGTTGCCGCCCGGCCTCTGCCCGCCTCCGTTCCTCGATTCCCGATCTGCGCAGTTTGGGTTTATGATGAGGTCTCCCAGGGCGCCCAGAATGGGCGAGGAGGCCGTCATGAGCGAGTTTCAACCGGTATCGGCGCGCCGGCACGGGCGTCGCGAATTCCTCAAGGCCGGCGGAGCGGTAACCGCCGCGTTGCTGGCTCCGGGGGCGCTGGCCCAAGCAGCGAAGACCCTCCCCGGTCTTCCCTCCAATCCCGTAACCCCAACCGCCATGCCCACGCGCAACCTGGGCAAAACCGGCTACAAGGTGGGCATCTTCTCCCTTGGCGGCCAGGCCGCGCTGGAGCAGGCCAGCAACTTCGACCGGGCCGTGCCCATCGTCGAGCGGGCGCTCGACCTGGGCGTCAACTACATCGACACCTCGTCCATCTACGGCGGACCCGAGCGCTGGAGCGAGCAGTACGTGGGCCGGGTGATGGCGCGCCGGCGCAGCGAAGCCTTCCTCGCCACCAAGACCAAGGAGCGGACCCGCGACGGCTCCATGCGCATGATCGACAAGTCGCTCCAGCTACTCCAGACCGGCCACGTGGACCTCTGGCAGCTTCACGACATCGGCACCATGACCGACGTAAATGCCGTCTTCGCCAAGGGCGGCGCCATGGAAGCGCTCCTCGAAATGCAGCGGCAGAAGGTAGTGCGCTACCTGGGCATAACCGGCCACTACCGGCCCGACGCGCTCATGGAATGCATCCGCCGCTATCCCTTCGACACCATTCTGATGGCCATGAACGCCGCCGATCCCCACCACTTCAGCTTCAACCAGGAGCTGTTGCCGCTGGCGGTCGAGCGCCAGATGGGCATCATCGGCATGAAGATTCCCGGCCGCAGCCGCCTGCTCTCCAGTTGGACGCCGCCGCCCATCGAGCAGCAGAAGCACTCCTGGGAGGGCATGACCATCCAGACCACCACTCCCGGCACGCTGACCATGCGCGAGGCCATGTACTTCACGCTCTCCCGCCCGGTGAGCACGGTCATCGTCGGCTGCGACTCGATCGCCCAGCTTGAAGAGAACGTGCAACTGGCGCGCGAGTTTACGCCCCTGAGCGACAGCCAGACCGCGCAACTGGTGGCGCGCGCCGAGCCCGTCTCCAAGCCCTCGCTCTTCTTCCGCTTCTACGACCGCCCCTGAGGCGGCCGGCCCGGAGGTAGGCGAGGGTTTCAACCCCCGCAAAAAGCTGACAGAATCAACGCGGGCTTCAGCCCGGCGGGAGTGCCGGCTGCACGGCAAGGACCTGTTCCGGCTCTCGCCCGGCGCGGCACCCGCCTGCCTGAACCCTTGATCGCAATGGAGTGGGAACGCTACAATTCCGGCCCATGAGCCAAGATACGCAATCCGCCCACTTTGCCAATCAGTTGCTGGCCAGCAAGGAATTCTTCGAGCGCTCCACCAGGGTCCTCGACGAGGCCGACTCCGGCTTCCGTCCGCGCGACGAAATGATGACCGCGGCGCACCAGGTTGCGCACGCGGCGCAAACCATCGACTGGTTCCTCGAAGGAGCCTCGCGGCCTGAAGGCTTCGATCTGGATTTTGCGAAACACGCCCAGGTCATTGCGCAGGTGACCACGCTCGCCGCCGCCCGCCGGATGCTCGAATCGGCCTTCGCAAACGCGATCCACTTCATCCGCTCGCGCAGCGCGGACCAGCTCGCCCAGCCGCTGCCCCCCGGTCCGGTCATGGGCGGCCAACCCATCGGCGACATCGTATGGTCCATCGTCGAGCACACCGCCCATCACCGCGGCGCGCTCGCCGTTTACTCGCGCCTGCTCGGAAAACTCCCGCCCATGCCCTACGGCGGCTGAAGCGGTTCCTGCCGCCCGATGACCCAGGCCCCGTTCCCGAGACCTGGGGCGCGTGGCCGACCGGAAACCAGTCAGGCGTTTTCTCGGTCCCATTCCTGAACGGTTCGGGTTCCGCATTCCCTTTTTTCTAGGTTGGTTCGTTCCTTGCGGATTTCTTTGACTTGCTTAATACCACACTGCTAAAGTCCCTTCTAACGATGTTCACGGCCTTGGAATTCTTCGCTGGCAGTGGCCTTGTTCGACTGGGGCTAGCGCCGGAGTTCGAAACGCTCTGGGCAAACGACATCTGCGCCAAGAAGCGGGCTGTATACGTTGCGAATCACCCTTGGAACAGATTTCATCTAGGGGACATCAAGGACGTGCGCGGTCGGGATCTCCCGGCTGCCGATCTGGCATGGGCGTCTTTTCCCTGCCAGGACCTTTCGCTCGCCGGGAGCCTCGGCGGTATAAAGGCAGGAACCCGCTCGGGCCTGTTCTGGGAGTGGGTGCGCGTTCTGGAGGAGTTGGGCGCGCACGGCAAGCGGCCTTCCGTCCTGGTCGCCGAAAATGTCGTCGGATTCGTCGTGGCAAATCAGGGAAGGCACTTTGAGTTGGCATACCATGCACTTCGGGATTTGGGCTACAGGGCGGGCGCAGTTGTCATCGACGCTAAGGCCTTCGTTCCGCAAAGTCGGCCCAGAGCCTTTATAATCGCCGCCTCCGAAGAGATTCCGCTTGAGGGGCTGCTCCAGCAGTTCCCATCCGGGCCATTTCACCCCGCCGGGCTGGTCCGGACCTCCTTCGCCGTGAACGATCAAGAATGGGTGTGGTGGTCGCTTCCTGTCCCTCCAGGAAACACGGCCGTGTTTGGGGATTTATGCGAGCGCGATGCCCCCTGCGACCCACCCTCAAAGACAAGAGAAATCTGCGCCATGCTCTCTCCCTTGAATAGGAGAAAGCTCGACGCGGCGAGAAGTGCTCGATCATTCTTTGCCGGTACAGCATACAAGCGCACTAGGCCCGATGAAGAAGGAAAGAAGGCCCAGCGCCTGGAGGTTCGCTTCGACGGGATTGCCGGATGCTTGCGGACCCCGAACGGCGGGAGCAGTCGGCAGACGGTCCTCCTCGTTGACCAGGGCTCGGTTCGTTCCCGATTGATGACGCTCAGGGAATGCGCGCGCCTGATGGGAGCGCCGGAAACCTACAAGCTGGACGGTGCCTACAATGACGGCTATCGCGCGATGGGCGACGCCGTCGTAGTCCCCGTGACTCGCTGGCTAACGTGCCATCTGCTCACGGTATTAGCCGCGCGGTCTCGGAATGTTCGTATCCAGAATCCAGCCTCAAAGAGCGCCGCATAATCCCCGTGGGGCAAGCGAAGCTCTGGATCGGCAAGAAAGTCCCGAGGCCCAAGGTCCATGTCTGAGCAAGGCCAAGTCGGTGCCCCGCCAACAGATCTCGATTTCGAGAAATCCCTCATGTTCTTTCATGCGTACATGTACGGTCCGCTTCAGGGCAAGTTGCGTCTCTATGGAGCACGCAAGATTCCGCCGGGGTCGATCGCGATGTCTTCTGACTGGGAAGTATTTGCCTCGATGCTCGTGAAAGACCTGGGACGGAAGTTCGGCGCTGGGATTGACCTGGCGAACTACGAGGTCAAATCCGCTAAGGAGGGTGCAAGCTACGAGTACCAATACCACAAGAACACTGGACTCGAGAAGCTAGCGAAGGACGCGAAGGTCGGACACTTGTTCTTCGAATATTTCGAGAACCTTAGGGAGGTTCACCTCCGCTATTTGCACGGATCGAAAATGGCCGAGTTTTTCGAAAAGTGGAAAGACGAGTATCCTGACCCGTACCCCCAGCGATACAGGAAGAACATTCCGTACGGTTTTGTGAAGGAAAAGGGAACACTGCTAATGACGCTCGTGGACGGCGAGGTAGTCTTTCCCGTCCTCGCCCGCTAGCGCCCCGTTGGGGGCTGGCGCAGAGGCTTGCGGCCTTCTTAGCATGGGGGTTGAACACCAGATGGCTGACACCCTCACCAAGGAACAACGCAGCGCTTGCATGCGTTCTGTCGGCGGCAAGGACACCGCGCCGGAGATGTGCGTCCGGAAGCTGGTTCACTCCATGGGCTATCGCTACGCGCTCCACGCAAAGGCGCTCCCTGGGAAGCCCGACCTCGTTTTCGTCTCCCGCCGGAAGATAATCTTTGTTCACGGCTGCTTCTGGCACAGGCACTCCTGCCGCCATGGACGTATCTCTCCTGCTACCAACGGAGACTACTGGAACCGAAAGCGTGAAGGAAACGCGGAGCGGGATAGGGAGCACATCAGGTCCCTTCGCAAGGATGGCTGGGAGGTGCTCGTTATCTGGGAGTGCTGGACACGAGACACAGAATTTCTTCGCAAGAGATTAAGCTCATTCCTCTGAAATGCAGTGCCGTGTACCCCCAGTCCGGATTCTCGAACTTGGGACGGCAGGAACCAGCATCCGCCGGGAAGCGTTCAATCAGGTGGGAAGTGAGGCGGCGAGAGATCATGTATGCAATTACGGACCTCCACTCCATAAATGCATTGTTAGGACGATCTTGGGGTTTGCTGTAGACCGTCAAGCAGCGTTAGAACCATGCCGGGGGCAGCACAAACCAACCTCCGCCGCCCTCACTGCACCTCTTGCCGAAAATTACCTCGCGGCAGCGCACAATACTCTCATGGGATGCCTCCACGCACGCGAACCCGCCGCCCCAAATCTACCCCGCGAGCCTACCGCAGACGCAGACCCCCACCCCCCCTATACCCCCAGGGGGTATGTTTTCGGCCTTCCGCGGGCAGTCCGACTGTTCAGAATCAACAACTTACAGAACGAGTTCATCGCTCCAACAAGCAAAAGGTCGTCGTTTTTCGATCGGTTTTCGGTCCAATTCGACGGTATTTCGCGCCGTTGTTGGCGTTTCTTGGCGGGGTTGCGGAGGTCCGCTCGCGGCGGGACAACGCCATCGCGGAGCACAATCATCGCTCGGCGCGAAAGAGAAGAGCAATGAGGTTCGGGATTGAATTACCCCAGTTGGCTGATCTTCACCTGCAGCGTAGCGAAGTCCACAGTTCCCAACCCGCGGGCGGCGGCAATCTCCAGGTAGGGCATCTGCTCCGGGTCAAGGTTCCAATACGCTTTCGCCACGTAGGCGTCGACAGCCACCGGATCGGTTCCGGCGACGATGGTCTTCTTGAGAGCGACGTCTTCAAGGTTGCCGCCCGTCGGCCCGTTGCGCAGCAGGATGCGGTAGCAGTCCAACAGCGTGACCGTGGGAAGCATGAAGGCGGCTAGGTCGGCCAGGCTCTGGTGAATCTGCTGGTGCAGCCGGTTGCGCTGCCCGCCCAGGATGCCGTACCAGTTCTTCATGCCCAGCGTTGCGCCGGTGAGCACGTGGTGCTTGGCGATGGGTAGATTGAAGATCTTGTCGGCCTCCAGGAAGGGCGTGAAGACGGGCCAGCTCTTGAGGACCACGCCGCCCAGGTCCACTTCGCGGAAGAGGTCGGGGTCGGGCAGAATGACCTCAGCGCCCGCGGCGCTGGCGGCGGCCTGAATGCCGGAGCGCTGAAAGCAGCGGCGCGGCTCGTTGCAACTGACGTCGGTGACGATGACGCGCTTGGCGCCCGCCTGCCAGCACTGGCGCACTACCTCGGCGACCACGTCGGGATTGGTGTTGGCGGCCTGGTCCGGGGTGCGGTCCCAGGCGATGTTGGGCTTGATGACAACCACATCCTGGCGGCTGACGAAGCGCCGGATGCCGCCCAGGTCTTCAAGCGCCCGCTGAACCAGGGCGCGCGGTTCGCCGGCTTGAGCGGCTGGGCTCCCTGCAGCCGCCGCGGCGGATTTGTCGGTGGGGTATTGAACCACGGTGAGATGCGGGAACTGGGGATCGGCAGTCCGCTGCGCCGGACGATGGTCGCGGCGCGCCTGCTCGGCCTGCTTCGCGACCGGACGGAAACTGTGCTCGCTGAGCCAGACGCCCGCGGCCGCCGCGCCCGCGGCCGCGCCGCCCACGCGCAACAGTTGCAGCAGAGCCTCGCGGCGCGTGAGGCCCGGCGCGTCCGCTTGCTTTTCTTCGGGCTTGTGATCGTTTTCCGCGGCCATCGCAATCCTCCCGGTCAAATCTCCAATCGATGTATCCGTTGCGGATCGTTGGTGCCCAATCGGTGATCGGCATCGGCGGCGGTGGCGATGTACTGCGGCGCGCGGCCCGCGGCCTCGAGCGTGGGCACGCCCGCCTCGGCGCGCTTGCGCTCGATCATCTGCCAGGCGGTGTGATCCACGGCCACCCGATCCTCGCCCACGATGAGCGCATTGGGCTGCCAGAGGTACTCGGGGCGAAAGCCGGGACCGCCGTTGTACACCGCGCTCATGGCGTCGCCAATGGTGAAGCGAACCTTGTCGCGGACGGCGGGGATGCAGTTCAGGTCGGCGACGCCTGGGTTGCAGTAGTTGGCGTGCAGCTCATAGGGCCGCTGGACGACGCCGTACATGTTCTTCATGGCAAAGGTCACGCCGGCCCCGCTGTGGTCCTTGAGAATGGGCAGGCCAATGACCATGTCGCACTGGCGGGTGAGGATCTTGGCCAGCCTGACGTTGGCCATGCCAAACGCCACCGGCTGATCCTCATAGCCGCCCACATCGTTGCCGTAGCAGCGGACGCGGCTGGGGTCGGTGCTTACAGTGAGGCCGCAGGCTTCGAGGCTGCGGGCGTCGCGCTCCCAGACCACAATGTTGCCGGGCTTCACGCCAGCCTGCTGCAAGCGCTCGCAGACGGCAAGCACCAACGCCGCGTGGGTCGAAATCCCCTTGCCGCCGAGGCCGTTGACCTTGAGGCCGATGACCTTGTCTACAGGCACGATGCGCTTCCAGGCCTCGACTGGACGGTCGCGTCCGGTGTAGGCGGCGATGGCGCGGTCGAGCAGAGCTTGCACGCGCTTCTCGTCGAGCTGACCGCCGGGACCGTGCAGCGCCGCATCCAGGGCAATGACCACCTTGGACTTGGAGGCATCGGCGCGCTGGGCGTTCTGGTCGAGCACGGCGGCCAACCCCAGCTTGTTCGCCGCGGCGGACGAGCCAAGGATCAGCGCTCCCGCGGCTGTGGTTTTGATAAACTCCCGGCGGCTTTTCATGGCAGTCTTTTCCTTTTCAACGCGGCCGGCGCTCCGGCCAGTGCGGTTTACAGTCTCGCTTCCACGCCGCGCGCAAGGGCCAGCAAAGCCTGCGGCGCATCGGGCGTGGACTCATAAGCGACGATGCGGACCAGGTACGGGCCCTTGCGGAAGATCACACTCTGCGCGTACTCGACTCCGGCATCGCCCAGTTGGACGGTCTTGGCGTCCTTCGTTTGTCCGGCTTCGAGAATCTTGCGCGCGCCCGCAGCGTCATTCATGGTGTGAACGTCAACAGTGGCTTCCAACTGGCCCTGGTACTTGTAATCGGAAGTCGAGGTGGAGACCACGCCGGCAGCAGTGTACTGGTCGGCGTCGCCGTCGATATACTGCCAGAGATCCTTGGCGGCAAAGACGCGCGTGTCGCTGGTCTTTTCCCAGCCGGCGATGGCGCCCGACTTGGGGAACGCATCGGCGGCTTTCTTCTTGCAGCCTGTGATCCCGGAGAATGCGACAAGAAGAACTGCCGCAACAGCGAGCAACGATTTCAAGGAACAGGATTTCACTGCAACGGCCTCCCTTACTTCCGGTTGAGCAGAATCTGACTGCTGGGCGAGCGGCTTTCGCCGATGCTGGTGACGTAAACGGCGGGGCGCTCCTGCAACGGGCAGGCAAACTCGCAAGCGCCGCAGCCCACGCAGCGGCTGGGATCGACGCGCGGCTGCTTGAGGGTTTTTGTGTTGCCGGCCGCGTCGATGACCTGGGCCTCCTGAACGTAGATGGCCTTGGGCGAGACCGGGCACCACTCCTCGCAGACGATGCAGTCGGTGGCCATGGCCCACGGCAGGCAGCGGCTGCGGTCGTAAAACGCCGTCCCCAGGCGGACACGCTGGTCCGTCGCAGAGACGCCAACCCCGACGACCCAGCCTTTTTCCTTGGGGGTGATCTGCCAGATTGCGCCGGTGGGGCAAACCTCGCCGCAGAGCACGCAACTGGGCTCGCAATAACCGATGCGCGGAACCAGCGTGGGCGTCCACAGTCCTTCAAGCCCCGCCTCCTCGAGCGTGGGATGGAGCGCCGTGTTGGGGCAGACCTTCATGCACTCGCCGCAGCGGATGCAGCGGGAGAGGAATTCGGACTCATCGAGCGCGCCCGGAGGACGCAGCAGGCGCTCGTTGCGGCTCTTGCCCATGCCGGTGTTGGCGCGCATCAGCGGAACCACCGCCGCGCCGGCAACCAGGCCGGTAATGGTCCTGCGGCGGCCAAGGTCCGGCGTAGCCACCTCCGGTTCCTTGCGGAAGAAGCGGAACTGGAGGCTGTCGCGCGGGCAACTTCCCACGCAGTTCATGCACATCAGGCACTCGGCCTTGCGCCAGGGCGCGCCGCCGATGGGATCGTCGCCGCCCTGGCAACTGAGCAGGCAGCGGTTGCACTTGTCGCAGGCTGCCGGATCCTTGTGCAAACCCAGAATCGACCAGCGCGAAACCGCGCCCAGCAATGCGCCCAGCGGACAGACGGCGCGGCACCACAACCGCGTGACGCGCAAACTGGCGGCGAGAATCGCAAGGAAGAGAATGCCCAGCACGAGGCCTTGGTGGTAGTGAAGCTGGCGAAGATCGAGCACCGTGTAGTGCAGAATCGTATGCAGCGTTTCGCCGGTTGATTTGATGGCTGCATTGCGGCTGCTTTCGAGCGGGGTAAGCAGGGCGCGCGCGGCGGCGTTCACGGCGGGAAGAATCGACAGGCCGAAGGAGCGGACCAGCAAACTGAAGGGATCGAGCCATCCGATCGCCGCCGAGCCGAAGCAGGCCGCAACCAGCCCGGCGAGCAGGACAACATACTTTCCCGTCTGCCAGCGCTTGTAACGGTTCGCCTCAATGCGCTGCTTGCCCCGCTTGGCCTCCGAGGGCATGTTGCCGACGAAGTGTTGCAGCGTGCCCAGGGGGCAGATCCAGCCGCAGAAGAAGCGGCCCAGAAACAGCGTGGGCAACAGGATTACAAGGCTCCATAGCAGGCCGCGGTAGAGAGCGTGAGTGGCCAGCGCGTTGACCACGGCCACCAGCGGATCCCACTCGAAGTAGAGGCGCACCGGCGCGCGCAACTGAATCTCGGTTCCGCCGCCGATAAAGAGGTTCAGCGAGGTAAAGAGCAGCAGCGCAAAAAACA
>Ga0326727_10006634_pt1 | contig 31476 bp, 16 predicted proteins | sample MB2enrmetagenome_FD_207643 | JGI IMG/M metagenome (GOLD analysis project Ga0326727, IMG submission 207643) | Lab enriched peat soil microbial communities from McLean, Ithaca, NY, United States - MB29MY | ecosystem: Environmental > Terrestrial > Soil > Wetlands > Peat | place: USA: New York...
ATCCGGAGGATCTGCAGGTTCTGTGGGCAGGCGGCAAGTACGGGATCCTGTCGAACCTCGATTTCATCGCCGGCTACTATTACGCGTGGCAGAACAATTACACCAACGCCAAGACCAGTTATAACACCGGCAACGGCGCCGGCGGTTACGGCACCAAGACGGCGGTCGGTGTGGGTTGCGGCCCGAATCTCAATCCCGCGATCACCGGCGCCACCCCTCAGGGCGCGAATGCCGGCGCTTGCGCAGGCCATGAGGACGCGATCTCCGCGATGCTCGATTGGCGCCCGGTCAAACGCGTCGACCTTTACACCGGCGTAATGTACAGCGAGGTGGCCGGCGGCTTGGCGAATGGTTACATCCACAGCAACAACACCGCCTTCACCAGCGGCGTGCGCATCAGCTTCTGATCGACGCGACGCGCGCGATGCAGACGCTCAAACCCCGGGCCGCAAGCCCGGGGTTTTTTCGTCGTCGCCCGGCCGATTGCGTTTCGCCGAGGCGCATCCTAAGAGGAACGAGCCATCGGCGGCGGCGCGGGTGTAGCTCAATGGCAGAGCAGCAGCCTTCCAAGCTGAATACGAGGGTTCGATTCCCTTCACCCGCTCCAATCTTCTCAATCACTTAGAAATTCGCGATTCCGAACGCGGCTGAGAAATTCGGAATGAAAGTCAGGTTTTGTTCCTTCGGCGCCGTCCCTCGAGGCGCGCGGCGTCGGTCTGGCGAACCTTCTCAAGGTCGACCGGGTTGTAGGTCTTGAACAAGAAGTTCGAGCGGTCGATCGAGTTGCCGAACTTCTCAGACACGTCCCGCGCGTCGCCGCCGCCGGCGAAGGCTTCCATCACGCCCGAGCGGCGCATATCGCGGAGCTGGCGCAAATCGCCGGGGAAGGCCGTAAGGCGCACCGCTGCGAAGTCGCCGCCGAGGCGCGACTCGCCATAGGGGACGCCGGTTCGCATGCGGAACAGGATCGACTCCGGCGCGTGGTCGGCGCCGAAGTCGCCAAGGTAGCGCCGCACCAGCCAGTCGCCGAACTTCGACAGCGTGCCGATGACGGCGACGCCAGTCTTCTCGCGCCCTTCGCCCGATTTGTCGAAGACGATGCGTTTGGTCTGCGGGTCGAGCCGCAAGTGGCGTCGGCGCAGCGTGCGCGCGTCCTTGGGTGAAAAGCCTGCATCCCAGGCGATGAGGATGATGCAAGCCAGGCCGCGATAGCCGAGCCGCCACGCCGCCTTGGCCCGCTGCATCGCCTCGCCGTGCGTATAGCGCTGATCGCGGGCGGCCGGCTGGCGGTTGCGCACCTTGGCCGAGGGGTCGCTGAGCTGCGTATATCGAAGCGCCTGCATCACCCGCCAGAACGCTCGCCAGACCTTGAGCGCCTTGTGCGCGGCGTCGAGGCCGGAGACTTCCTCGATCCGCGCCCGCCAGTCCGAAAGCATGTCCATCGTCACGGTGTCCGGCGCGCAATCGCCGAACGTCGGCTCGATCCGCTTCAACCAAGCCGGCCACCAAATCTTGGTGCGGGTCGAATCCGCCAGCGCCCGCCATTCGCCCGTCGTGATCCATTCCTGCCACGCCTCGCCGATCGACCCGCGCGGATAGGCCTTGGCGATTGTCGCCGCTTCCTTGGACGGCAGCTTCGCCGCCGGCGGCGGGCGGCCGTCACGAATGGCGATCCATTCCTCGAGCAGCGCCCACGCTGCGCGTCGCGCGCGCTCGTCGTCGGGGCCGAGCGGCTTAGGCGCGAAGCCGTGCTCGAGCATGCGCCCGCGCGGCTCGAAATAGCGCTTGCCCTTACGCACCGAAGTGTAGGGGATCTTCAACGGACTAGCCCGCCTTTCCACCCCGCATCGCCTCCAACCGCGCCTTGACGACTGTTGAAGCATCCCGCGCGACGAGATTCGAAGTCAAGCCGGAGCGTCGATCCATCCAATCGTCGATCGCCTTGAGGTCGAAAAGCCCGGTGTCGGGATCTGGCCGGGGAAAGCCGCGCGCAAACAGCCGATCCTTGACGTCCTCGAAAGCCGCCACGGTCAGGCCAAGACGCCGCGCCGCCTTGTCGGCCGGCACGTCGCGGGGATCGACCCGGAGACGGATTGAGGAAGTCGAGCGCGCCAGCATCAGCGTCCGCCGATCTCCTCGCGAAGAATTGGCGCGATCGATAGTCCAGCCCTCGCCGAGCAACTCGCAGCTGGGCCATTTGATCGCCAGACCCTTGACGGGCAAGCCGCAGATGCGCTGCCGATGCGAGTCTCCGGCAAGAGTCGCGATGTTCGAGATTTCGGCTTACGCGGCAGTGACGTGGACACTGGACGCCTCCTTCACGGAAGCGATCGATGACTCAAATCGGGCGAGAAGAAATCAGTTCTAATTGGGGAGCTCGATTTGCCAGTCATTCGGACTGGTCAGAGCCCCGCGGATTCGCTACTCCGGCTAGTAGTTAAACTGACCGCTTGGTTCACGCGCCGACGGACCGAAGCTGACCCTATGGGACCTTTCGCAAACCGGACCGAATCTATTCCGGAAATAGACCGCGTCCAGACGCTATGCAGTGACCACAAAATATCGAAATTCGGGCTCTGGCAGGGACTGCAAATCGTCTGGGATCACGTTCGACGTCATCGGCACGAAGAAGGCGAAGTCGAAGATCTCAATGTGGGCGACCTCCCCACCACCGCAGTCGAGGATGCCACTGCTCATCGGCTTCGTGTCGGCAGCGGTGTTAAAGCCCGCGGCAGGATCTCCATGGTAGAGGAACCACCACTGGCTGCCTTTGCGCGGAGCGCGCGCGAACTCTCGCGCCACATCGTATCTCTCGGTGAGCGCTTCGGTCACGTTGTCGTAGGCGATCGTCTCGATACCTATTTTGAGCAGCATTCTGCAGAGCAATGCAGGATATCGTGTTTCCGCTATCAGCCGGAACTGGGTAATCCGACCATCTAAGATACTCCGCTCGATCTCGTCTGTGGCCGGCTCGAGTCCGATGACTCCAGGCATGGGTCCTGCTTCGAGCAGTCCTCTGTAATGAGGCAGCGTTGCCCATTTTCCCTTCTTCGTGATCACTCCATTCATTAGACGAGTTACATTGAGGGGATAGTCAGCGGTCGCGACCCCTTCGACCTTTGAGCCGAAATATTGATTGCATGAGTCGCACACAATGCCGGGTGGGAGGACACACCAATCTCCGCCGCCCAACGACTCGGGAATGATGTGCTCGACCCTTCGTCCGCCTTTGGCTTCCCGACCGCAGAATATGCACCGCACGGAGGCTGCACTCCCTCGCTACGCCGACTTCGAAATAGTTGACCTTAGCAGGCTCAGAGCAAGGACAGTTGCTTCGGCTGATCGAGACGAAGGACCCCGACGAGGAGCCATTGGTCCGGTCGACGAGAGTGCGTGCCCATCGCGAACGCCATCCCCTTGTCGGGGTAATCTTCGCCGAAAGTCTTTTCTAGGCTCGTCAGCGCGTCGCTGACGCTCATCGTCTGTTGACGCCGGTAAAATGTTGCGGCCGTCTCCCAGTCGTCGCAGGTCGCTTTGTGCGTCTTACCGTCCGCATCGGTCCAGTCGAAGTGGAACGCATAAGGACACGGCTCGAGGGCGATCAGGTCCAAGTCGGGATCGAGAAGCGACTTTTGCCGGGCGGCGTCTTCGTAAGCTTGGCGTTCCTCGGCGATCTGCTCCAGCGTCTTTGCCTTCCATCGAAAGCGCACGCCGGCAGGGCGTATGACGGTAAGGCTCATGCCCTTTGCCGCGGCCTCCGCCGTCGAACCGGTGAGGATCGGTTCAAGGAACGACGCACGTTTCGCCGGCGCCATCATATCCCCGACTTGAATCGTATCCTCCTGGACACGCCGGCTTTCCTTACGACAATCATCCGGACCCGGTGCGATCCAATCGTACTCGATCCATTGCCAGCGCTTGAATTGGTCCTTCAAACGCCGGAAGTGGATGGGGTATTGGCGCCGCCATTCGCCATCGGCCGTCACGCCGGCGCAGCAGACCGTCTCGCCATGCCGCTGGCCAACATGCGGGAGCGCCTTGACGAGGATGAGAACGCGATCACGCCCGCGTTTCTGCAACGAGGTCGGCATGATCGCCGGTTTTGTGTTGTCGACCGAGCCCATGTTTCACGCCTAAGTGGCGAACGACGACTCCCAATTTACCGGATATATTCTTAGCGATGATACCTCGATGGCATGTCGCATGGTCGCGTTCATAGCACATGAGGCAAGCGCCGCCCTCGGCGACGTAACGCACGGCGCTCTGCAAATCGGCTTGCGCGAATTTAGATCGCATATGCCTGCTGAACACGCGCGTAAATTGAGTGAGGTTTCCCGCCCGAGCCGCCTCCCGCCCCTCTTTGGGATCACCCAGCCCCCGCAGGTGCACATACTCAATCCCTGCACGGGTGAGTGCCTCCGACAACGCTTTCTTGGCGAAGCCCTTTCGCCGTGAAATAGGCAGTTCGCGGACGTCGATTAGGCGACTGATGCCAGCCTGCCTGAGCGTCGCGATGAAATCGGCGAGGTCGGCCGCCTCGTACCCGATCGTTGCTAAAGTGGCGCGTTTGGTCGTCATCCAACGTGGTTTGAGACCACGGCGACTCGCTGTCAACGGCAGAACGAAGATGCAGGACTGTTTCTCGGAATTGTCGTTGTTGGCGACGCCGCCGTCTTAGCGAAAGGCAGCTTGCGGGAAGCTTGGACGACTCTGGTATGGCAGGAGCCAGACTCGTGGCGGCGCTGATCAGCCGTCCTCAAGGCGGAACGCGACACCTCTTCGACGGCCTGCTAGTCCTTCGGCCCCTTTGTCGAAAGCGAGTCGCGTCGAATGATGTCCATCGCCCAACGCATCGCCGAGGAATTGACCGTCGCCGAACGTCAGATCGCGGCGGCGGTGGAGCTGCTCGACGGCGGGGCGACCGTGCCGTTCATCGCCCGCTACCGCAAGGAGGCGACGGGCGCGCTCGACGATACGCAGTTGCGCACGCTCGAAGAACGGTTGCGCTATCTGCGCGAGCTGGAGGACCGCCGCAAGGCGATCCTCGAATCCATCCGCGACCAGGGCAAGCTCGACGCGGCGCTCGAAGCGCAGATCAACGCCGCCGACACCAAGGCGCGGCTCGAGGACGTCTATCTGCCGTACAAGCCCAAGCGGCGCACCAAGGCGCAGATCGCCCGCGAGAACGGCCTCGAACCTCTGGCCGACGGGTTGTTCGCCCATCCCGAACGCGACCCGCAGGAGCAGGCGGCGGCTTTCGTCAAACCCGACGCAGTGGCGACTGTTGAGGCGGCGCTCGACGGCGCGCGGGCGATCCTCGTCGAACGCTTCGCCGAGGACGCCGAGCTGATCGGCCGTCTGCGCGAAGATTTCTGGACGCGCGGCAAGATGGCGGCGAGCGTGCGCGCCGGCAAGCAACAGGAAGGCGCCAAGTTTGCCGACTATTTCGATTTCTCCGAGCCGCTGACCAAGCTCCCGTCGCACCGCATTCTGGCGCTGATGCGCGGCGAGCGCGAAGAGGTTCTCGATCTCAAACTGGTCGCCGATCCCGCCGCCGATCCGACGGTGCGGGCGCCCGGCCCCTACGAGCTCGCCATCGCCCATCGCTTCTCAATCGCCGACCGCGGACGGCTCGGCGACCGCTGGCTGGCCGAGACCGTTCGCTGGGCGTGGCGCACGCGAATTGAATCGCAGCTCAGCGTCGACCTGCGGCTGCGGCTATGGACACAGGCCGAGGACGAAGCGGTGCGCGTGTTCGGCGCCAACCTGCGCGATCTGCTGCTCGCCGCGCCGGCCGGCGCGCGGGCGACGATGGGGCTCGATCCTGGCTTTCGCACCGGCGTGAAGGTCGCGGTGGTCGACGCGACCGGCAAGGTGGTCGCGACGACGGCGGTCTTTCCGCACGAGCCGCAGCGGCGCTGGGACGAAAGCCTGGCTGCGCTGGCGGCGCTGTGCGCGCGCCACCAGGTTGAGCTGATCGCCATCGGCAACGGCACCGCCTCGCGCGAGACCGACAAGCTCGCCGGCGACCTACTCAAGCACTATCCGCAGATCAAAGCGACGAAAGTGGTCGTGTCGGAGGCGGGCGCCTCGGTCTATTCGGCCTCCGCCTACGCCGCACAGGAGTTGCCTGATCTTGACGTGACTTTGCGCGGCGCGGTGTCGATCGCCCGCCGCCTGCAAGATCCGCTGGCCGAACTGGTGAAGGTCGAACCGAAGGCGATCGGCGTCGGCCAGTACCAGCACGACGTCTCCGAATTCAAACTGGGCCGGTCGCTCGACGCGGTGGTGGAAGACTGCGTCAATGCGGTCGGCGTCGACGTCAACACCGCCTCGGCGAAGCTGCTGGCCCGCGTCTCCGGCGTCGGCGACGGGCTGGCCCAATCGATCGTCGCCCATCGCGACGCGGCCGGCGCTTTCCGCAGCCGCGCGGCGCTGAAGGCGGTGCCGCGGCTCGGACCGCGCGCCTTCGAGCTTTCGGCGGGCTTTCTGCGCGTCAACGGCGGCGAAGATCCGCTCGACCGCTCCGGCGTGCATCCCGAAGCCTATCCGGTCGTGCGGCGCATCGCCAAGAAGGCGGGCGTCGACCTCCGGGCGCTCGTCGGCAACGGCAAACTCCTGTCGTCGCTGAAGCCCGCCGAGTTCGTCGACGAGGCCTTCGGCCTGCCGACGGTCGTCGACATCTTCAAGGAGCTGGAGAAGCCGGGCCGCGATCCGCGGCCGGCATTCCGCGCCGCCGAATTCAAGGAGGGCGTCGAGACGATCGGCGACCTCAGGCTTGGCATGATCCTCGAGGGCGTCGTCACCAACGTCGCCGCCTTCGGCGCCTTCGTCGACGTCGGCGTGCATCAGGATGGGTTGGTGCACGTTTCGGCGATGGCGAAGACGTTCGTCAAAGATCCGCGCGCCGTCGCCAAGCCCGGCGACATCGTCAAAGTGAAGGTGCTCGAGGTCGACATTCCGCGCAAACGCATCGCTCTGACGATGCGGCTCGACGATGCCGCCGAACCGCGGCCGAAGGCCGGAGAGCGCATCGCGCGCGGCCAGGAGCGGTTCCTCGTTCAGCCCGAACGCAAGAGCGAAGGCGCGCTCGCCGACGCGCTGCGACGCGCGGCGGATCGGAGGGAATAGGGCGAGCCGACGTGTAAACTCGAACAGGCGTCGGAGAGTGCCGTGTCAAAGCGAAGCCGGTAGAGAGGCTATGACGCCGGTCGGCGTCGGGACCCCGCGCCGAATTAGACCCTTTGCGTGAACGACCACCGGCTAAAGCCGGTGGCTTCAGGTTACGGCTCAAAGCCGGATTTGGTCGGCCACGAGGGCCGACTCGCTATACGACGTTGAAGTGATCATCCGGAACCTCCGGCTTCTGATCCTCAATGTACTTTTGCCATGCCTCGTCCGTGACGTTGCCGCTCGTCGCCACCCAATAGCCGCGTCCCCACAGATGTTGGCCCCAGTACCGTTTCCGAAGCAATTGATATTTCGCGAGAAGTTTGTGCGAACTCTTCCCTTTGAGATATTGGACCGCCCGCGAAACCGACAGATGCGGCGGGATTCCGATCAGCATGTGCACGTGGTCGCGGTTGATCGACCCGGCGTAGATCGTCATCTCGTGAGCGCGCGCAATCTCGCGCAGCAACTCCCGCGCCCGCTGCCCTACGTCGCCACCCAGGATAGGAAAACGATATTTCGTGATCCACACGACGTGATACTTGCAGTCCCAGATCGTGTGGCTTCCCGGTTTTGCATCTTGCATCACCGAAGCGTCGCATCCCGGTCGCCTGAAGGCGAGGGGTTTACGGATCCCAAAGTTGGGACTCTAAATGTCTGCTTCGGAGGCACGGCGATGATCGGATGATCTCGCGCTCGAATCGGTCGCGACCTGAGATTTCGCTTTGCGCGGTAGGTGTCGACACGCGGCGCTCCTTCACGAAGGCGCAGTGTGAACGAAAATGAGTTTGGCTAAATCAGGTCTAATTGGGGAGGTTGGCCGACCGTCGTGCCAACCTGGCGCATCAAGCTCGGACACCAAGGCCATGCACGTCGCTTAAGCGATAGCCTGGCTCCCGGCGAGGATCATCTCATGCGAAGTCGCACAGGGCGTTGAGTTCCGGCAGTCGACGAGGACGCCAAACGGGAGCTGATCGCGACGAGGTTGCTTCCGCCGACCGGCGCCGAATGGCTGGCGCCCAGCGACACCGATCAGCGGCGGCGATGCTGTTCAGGCAAGTCCGCATCGCGCCGGTGCCCCGCGCATGTCAGACCGGTCACCCAACCCAAACTCGCCTGAAAAGGCAACCGCTGCTCGCGGCGTGGTGCCACGCCGATCTGAATTTCGTCGAAACGCCGACGCGTTCAGTTGCGTCCGATGTCTACCGTTCAAGTCGGGTCCAAGGACGCTTGTATTGAGTTACTTTCCAGCATTGCTGCTCAACGAAGGCCAGTTTGTTAAGATATTTGAGTACGTCAAAAAGCTCCTGCCAGTGAGGGGTCCAGTCATCTCGTTCTTCAACCTCTTTCATTCCTAAACGTTGAAGAAACATATCGCACACCGCATGGGGAGGAACCTGTTGCTTTTGGTTGGTCTCAAGGCAGTGTACATAAACCCACCAATATCCAAGAATTCTCACCCAAGGTGGATCCAAGCAGAACGGAGTTACGTTGACTCCGGTAAATCGCGCCAAGCGGAATCGTTCATATACATTCATATTATTAATGTAATTATCAGCGACATCACGAAGCGCGACCTCAACTACGTGGTCTGGCGTATACGGTCCATTACGCCCTTGAGGCACACGAAACAATTGGCGACATGTACTGTCGTGACCATCGATAATCTTCATTGCTCGTTGCGCCAGAAGGGTCAACTCCGCGATCTCATTTAAGTGTTGGTCAATTTGCTTAGTCGAAAATCTAGCTAATCGTTCTTCAGTTTTAGCTCTATATAGCGACGCATTTGTCTTTGAGCCGATTATTGCCCTAACTGCGGCCGCCCGCGAGTTCTCTATATCGCGCGTATCGATTGGATGAACCTTCAGAAGCCTTGTGTTAACGTCGTCTAAACTTTCTCTTTTGCAGCCTCTCGTCGCGAACAGGAATTCTTTTGCTACCCATGTCATATATACCGACAATATCAAGTAGTTTCGTAGCTCGTGCCATTGCCACGGTTGTGGCTGGTTACCTTGACCGCGCGTCGCCGCGCCCTTCCGGGGACGGGCGTATTCCAAGACCGCCGCGGTAATTTGATGGTAACGAAGGTCTGGCTGCGACATCAGCAGCGGCTCGTTCACGATCGCGGCCATCTGTTTCTTGATCTTCCCCTTCGCCCGATCCAGCCCAGCGAAGCCCTCGAGGTCGACCTTCCGTCCCTCTTTCTTGACGATCAGCGCGCGAACCTTTTCGTGTCCCTCAGCGAACAATTTTGCAGCGCGCTGGCGACCGTCAAGCAGGACAGGCCCGTCGTCAGTGTCCCACAATAAGATCGGTTTGGTGACAAGCCACTTGGGTAACGAAGTTGCGTTCGTCCGAACCTCATAACTCCTGAAGAACTTGCTCGCCTGTTCGATCGTCGCCCGGTCAAGCCAGGCCTCCGTGGTGGGAATACGCCCGAGGTTCACGCCGATGGCGCACCAAGCGATTCTTATGATGGCGCCGTCGGACGTGATCCGAATCTCTTGGTCGTCAATCGGCAGGAGCTCACGCAGGAACTTTAGTGTCGCTTGGTCCATCTCAGTCTCGCCATGCTTGGTCGCTTCGGCGCAGCGGCGCGGCGCCTAACGCCATCATCAATCCGCTAAACACGCTCGCCGTCGGAGTCGACGACAAAAAACGCCCGGCGCTACAATAGGAGCCGGGCGCTAGAATCTTGGTTTCATGGTTAATTCTGCTCGACTATCGGACGGGCAGAACCTTCACGATTTGCGGTTCGACCTCGCTCCACCACGCCGCCAACAACGAACGACAGATGTTGACGACCATCGGCGAACGACCGGTCAGCTTGGCGAGTTCGTTGACGGGCCGGCCTAGGGCGTCAAGGAACGACAGACCTGCGGCGTGGAACACTTGCCATGCGTTCCCTTCAATCCGCGGGATTAACAGACGCCCGGCCCACTTTTGCGCCTCCGGCGCCAACGCTTCGTAGGCCTTTGCCTCAGGGCTCCCACTGGCAAAGGAGTCGAACGGCCCGTCTTTGGCGTTCAGCGCCAGGATCCGACGGAATCCAGGCGCCACCTTTGCAATCAGGTCGCACGCCTCCGCGGCGTGAATCATCGATGACGCTCGGGAGGTGGTGACGACCAAGCTGTAAGTGGTGAACCCTTTGCCCGACAGCAGACCTTCGAGTTTGCTGGCGTGGAGGAACTCAGAGTGCAGGTTCGATTGTCCCCCCGCCCAGTCCATGATCAGCGGTTCCCGGCGCAACGCGCAGGACTCTGCAGCGTCCCACAAGGGATCCAAGGCGCCGAACGCACCGCCGTCGATGTCGACGGCCTCCAAGATGCGCTCGGTGGGGATCAAGACCTCGCCGGTCCTGCTGGCGCCGGCGATCGAACCGCTTTCGATGCGAACCACGGTCGGATCGCGACCTTTTGCGCGGCAACAGTCTTCGATCGCCTGGCTGATCGTAGTCTTCCCTTCCGCCGTCGCGTAAGCGATAACGTCGATGGCGGGCATTTCGCCGTTGGTCATTCTCTTCTTCTCCTCTTTTGAAGTTCGTTCAAAACAACCCCAACCTTCAGCGCTTCTCTCATCTCTGAAATCAGCGAGCTCGAAGCTCGGCGACAAACAGGCGGCGGGATCGGGCAACGGGCTGAGCCGGGCTCCATCGCCGAGCAGATTGTCGAGCCCGGTATTTGCGGGTGAAGCTCCTCTCCGCGCCCCGTTCCGTCGAAATCGAAGTTTGCGCGCTCAGTCGCTGGCCGCTGATGAGAAGCGACGGCGTCGGCGCGATCTTGAGACTTTGAGCGCGCCCGATTCAGTGAGCGCGAAACGGCGCCTTCCGTCGGCGGCCCGCCATCACGACCGACGACGCCAGCCTCATGCAGTAGGCGAGCCAAGACCCGATGGCTTGCGCCGTCGCTCAACGCCGCGGTAAAAGCGTCGAGGTGGTCGTCGACAGCGCGCTGCTGTGTGATCCCGAAAGGTCCCGCGGCGCGCTCGGCGATGTCGCACAGCGCGCGCTGCAAACTGGGCGCATACTGCGCCCACTTGGGGCCGACAATGGATGGATGGTCGGTCACGGACGACAACTCCCTCTCATGAGAGAATTGCCGAAAACCGAGAGCATTACGTCCCGCCTAATTGGGGAGCCGGAACTCTCGGCTTGGGCTGAGAATCCCTCACGATTCAATTGACGTCCCGCGGTCGGCTTATAGCGGCGCCGACGCCGGATATCGCCAGGTTCCGCCGGAAAGCGCCGCACACCAAATGTTCGCCGGATACAGCCGGAAATTGCCACGGACTGCCGCGAATTGCCGTAACCCGCCGCGATCTGCCGCGATCTGCCGCAACTTGCCGCGAACGATCGAGTCGATGTCGAGAGCAAGCGATCTCATCAGTTGCCGCACGCCGAACATGCGCAGGACAGCGATCGCCTGATTGTCCGTCTTTCGGAGCTACCGGCTGACAATGAGGTCGCATGCCCGCCGGCTGCGACCAACACGCCAGGAGATTGTTCTCCACGCTTCCTCAGGTTGGGCTCGACATGGCCGAGGAAGACGTGGCCGTGTCGTCCAGACGAGCGCAATTCGGCCGCCTGTCGAGACGCTCTGAAGGGCTTTCCACACAAGCCCGCCGCCAGCGCGGTCGCCTCGCACACCCAAGGCCGCCGACAGCGGCGGAGCAACCACCGCCGGCAGCAAAATGTGCGGCGCCAGCAGCGCCGTCATGGTCGCCGTGATCGTGGTCGTCGCCGTCATCGCGCTATGGCGAAACGAACGCCGCCTACACGCCCGCAGCGCGCCCGCTGCGGTTTGCATTGCAAGCCTATCAGCACCGCTGGGGGCGCCTACAAGCAACAGGTCAATGCCGCAGTTGCCCGCCAACGCCAGGGACTCAGTCCGCCAACGCCGTTTGCCAGTAGCGCTCTGCGCCTTCGATCAAGTTTCGATTACCCTCGAAACGTCACCTTTTTCGAGGAGCTTGGCGCGGTCCAGAGCCTGCTCAACCGCAAGTTCTGGACGCAATGGTCGCGCCGATGATCACGCCAGGGGCGCGCAGTCGCCACTGAACCGTGGCGTGCAATGTTGAAGGAAGGCTCAATACCGCAATCCCGACGCGCACGCGTCAGGATTGCCTTGAGCTGAAGGCCACTGAGCCAACCAACATCGACCCGTTGCGTGAGAGATCGCCATTCAGCGTAATGGCGGCGATATCAAAAGCGACTGTATCTAGACCCCCAACATTCGTCTCTGCTCATCGCCGCCGCGTCGTCCGCGAGGTCCGCCAACAGGCGCCGGACGTTGACTCGGTGGTCCCCAATTAGCCGTGTTTTTCGCCGGCCTAACCCCCGCCATCATGCGGACCGTTGACACGGATCCGAGATGGTTGACGACGGCGCCAAGCGATTTGAGGAGCGAGAGGCGCGAGTCGGCGACGAAATTGCGCGCCGAGCGGCCCGCATTCCTCCGCCACGTAAGGCCGACCCCTCGGTCGCGCCGTCGACCGGCTCGACCTTAGCCAAAGCCATGGCTCGCGCCATGAATTTTCCCGGCCCCGCGCCCGACACCCGTCGGCCGGTCAGCGCCGCCGGCGCCACCACATCCCACCTGAAGGTGACCTCGGTCCACCGCGCCGGCGCCGCTCGAGAGCCAGACGGGTCGGGCTTGTCGCAGCATCCAGGCTCGCGACATCAGCTCTACATTGAACGCTCCGTCGCTGTGGAGCGCTCGCCGACGGTGGTCCAGTCAAACGCCGAACCAGAGCAACAACAGGCCCGCCGACAACAGGCCTATATGGAGAGGTCGGCGGCGGTCGAGCGCGTCGAGGAGACCATCGCGTCGTTTGGCAATCTCGGCAGAACGGCGCAGGAGCGGGCCGCCTTCTGGGCGGCGGTCGAGGAAAGCGAGCATCCGGCGCGGTCCTACGCGGTCGCCACGTGCCACCGCAATCGGTCGCCGGCGTTCTGGAAGGCCGTATCCGACGATCCGACCGCGCCGGCGTGTTTGAAAGCGCTCGACGGCCCTGGCCCCCACAAGCTGACGTTCAAGACCGAGGCCGAAGCCGCGCCGGTCATCGACTTCGCCGACAGCCATGGCGAAACCAGCGCAAAGGCGAAGGCTGAGCGGGCGATCGTCCTCAGCCCAGGCCGAGCGTCTCGAATCCAGACAAGAATCATCTTGGAGTTGCCGCACGAACTGACGGCGGCGCAGCGCCTAAAGCTGGCGAAGCGAATGTGCCAAGAACTCTTTGGCGACGGGCAAATCCGCTATTGGGCCGCGATCCACGCACCGAATGCGCATAACGACGCGCGCAATTTTCACCTCCATTTGGTGTTCTCGGATCGACCGGCGCACAAAGTCAGAGACAAATCAGGTCAACGCGTTTGGGATTTCACTATCCTCGAGCTGCGTGAGGACAAAGAGAATCGAAACAAACGGTGGCATCGGCCCTACCGCCAACTCCGCGATCGGACGTTCTCCGCAAGAAATTGGATCAAACAGACGCGGGAGCGTGTCGCCGAGTTGGTCAACGACGCGCTCGCCGAAGCGGGCGTCGAGCGCCGCGTCGATCCGCGCAGCTATTCGGAGATGGGCATAGATCGCGAGCCGGAGCCGCGCGCGCCAGGGTGGGCGTACTCGCTGGAAAAGCGCGGCGTCGAGGCGGCGGCGGCCAGGCCCGCAATCGAGGCTCAATGGCAGCGAGCAAGACAGCGCCTGTCTCAACAATATGACGACTTCCAGCCCGACGCCCGGATCGCGGCCCGCTTCGGCGCCGCTTTCCGACGTGTGTCCGACCGGATCGACACAACGCTGCGCCTCGAGGCGCTGACCGCCAGCGAGCAATGGCGATCGGCGGTCATGCGGCAAAACGCGGCGGAAGCGAACGCTGCGGCGCTGCGATTCAACATGGCGAAGATTCGTTCCCGCTTTGCCCCGCCGATCGAAACTGGGGACGGGCACAACAGGGACGCTGACCTCGCCCAGCTCGCGACGATCGAGGCCGAACTCCTCGCCGAGATTCGCCAACAGGCCGCCGCCGCGGGGGCGGCGGAAGCGCGCGCGCTCGAGATGCTGGCCAAATTCGAGAAGGAACTCGGCGTCAGCGGCGACCAGGTTCGTCTTGGCGATGGGACTGAGGGTCAGTCGCCGCAAACGGTTAGCGCGCCTGCAAGTACCATCAATGGCCTTGTTAACAGCGCTATGCGCCCCTCGTCCGCTCACAGCATTGCCGACGATGAGCTCTGGACGCTACACGACCAATGCGCCGCCTTAAGGGCGCGCACATTGGCGATCGCCAGTTCGAACGCCCTGGCGTACGCCAATCTCAGCGACACGATCGCCGCCGACCAACGCCGCGCCGCCCAGGCCGTGGCGTCGCTATCCCAATTTGATGACCTGGAACTCGCGGACCATGGCGGCGCGCCGCTCCCAATGGCGGGAACGGCCCCCCAGTCCAGGTCGGCTCGAGAGGCTGCTCACCACCGAGAACTCGACCAGCGCCTAACTCAGGAAGCCGTGACATCCGGCAACATGAGCGTCGCGCAGGCCACGCCCGCTCCGGCGTTGTCCGCAAGCGCCGCGACCAACAGCGAACTCGCATTGGCGGCCGCCACCCTAGCCGGACAACGGCAGGAGGCCGTCGTCGAACCGGAACTGCTGCCGGTCGAACCCACGCACGTCGCCGTCGACGCAGCCGAGCGGCCGCATGCTGGCGACGCCATCGCCACGTCTGGGCGCGCCGAGACGTCCGCTCAGGATGAATCTCGTCATCGTGAGATCCAGCGCCAATCAGATATCGCCGCTGCCGACGAATTTTTCGAGATCGCCGCCCGCGCGCTTGCGCTGCGCGCTTCCGGCGCAGCGCTCGCCGCCGAACTCACGGAATACGACGCCTCTCAGAACCGTCGACAACGCGCCATCGCCGCGGAGGCGACGGCCGCCGGCGGCGCGCTGCTCCAGACCGACCCCAGGTCGTCAACGCTTGCGCCGATCCCGCCCATGGTCGGCGACGAGAACGACGAACGGCGCCGTCGTCAACGGCGCCGAGATCGCCAGCGCGAGTTGGATTTAGCCGCTGGCGATGAGAGCCTCGCCATCAGGGCGCGCACTCTGGCGTTGAGCTCTTCCGCCAGCCAGGTGGAGTTCGCAATCACCGCCGACGAGACCAGCCTGAACCTCGCTCGGCGGGTCGCGTTCGCTAATGAGCGGCCCATCGCGTCGGGTCAGCGGGAGCCGCGTCATCGTGAAATCCAGCGGCAATCAGATACTGCGGCTGCCGACCAATTTCTCGAGATCGCCACCCGCACACTGGCGCTGCGCGCTTCCGGTGCAGCGCTCGCCGCCGAACTCACGGAATACGACGCCTCTCAGAACCGCCGACAATACGCCATCGCCGCGGAGGCGACGGCCGCCGGCGGCGCGCTGCTCCAGACCGGCCCCATCTCGACGGCGCTTGCGCCTATCCCGCCCATGGTCGCCGACGAGAACGAGGAACGGCTACGTCGTCAACGGCGACGAAAACGCCAACGCGAGCAGGATTACGCCGCTGGCGATGAGAGCCTTGCCATCAGGGCGCATGCATTGGCGTTGAGCTCTTCCGCCAGCCTGGTGGAGTTCGAAATCATCGCTCACGAAACCAGCCTGAACTTCGCCCGCGCCGCGTTCGCCGCTGAACGAGCCATCGCGGAGGAACGGGCACAATTCGACCAAAGGACCGACCTTGCCGCCGACGCGGCAAACGCCGCTGACCCCGCGTCAGCACTTGAAGAGGAGCAGGCAGATGACCAACGACCCATCGAACATGATGTGGGATCCGATCGATCGGCGAATAGAAGAGACGATCGCCCCCTTTCGGTTGCAAGTCACGGCGATGCGCAATTCGCTGAAGGACCTGCTGGAGCTGGTCGACAATCAGCAGGCGGCCTTGAACAGGCTGAGCGAGCGACAACCACCCGACGAGACATGGGCGCAGCGCCAAATCCTGCTGGCGGAGATCGATCGCGAGATCTTGGCGAATCCCGATCCGGCGCCGGGCGAAGCGACGCGGAAGAATATTGGGAAATGCGCCCTGTGTCGCAATCTGGCGGCGGCGTATGGGGAATTAGCGCCTCGTCCGACCGACAAACCGACGACCAGCCGGCTGACGCTGGCGTGTCGGGCGGAGCTCAGGTTCCAGCCGGCGCTCGTCGTCACGACGTGCAATCTGTTCCTGCAAATGCCGGACGCGCCGACGAATCTATCGGAGGCGTCGATCGGCCCGGCGCCACCCGTGATAAACTGATGGCGGAGTATCGGTTGCGGCTGCAACAAGAGCGCGACCGGCTTCGAGCCTCTGCATCAGTCAGATCGATTGCGCTGGCCGCCGCCAGACCCGAAATTGGCGCCTCACGTCCGGTCGCGGCGAGCTCCGAGCACGCCGCTTCCAAGCCTATGTCACGAACCGACGTTCACGCGGGCAGCGCTTCGTCCGACATTCTCGACGCCAAACAATTGGCGTACATCGCGTCACTCTATGCCGGAGTTGACGAGGCCGAACGAATAGTCCGCGAGGTGGAGTTAATCCGCGCCGGAGGCACGTCGCCGCCGTCTCGCCAGATCGAAGCCGACCCCAAGTCCGCAGCTTCCGATGCTATCTCACGACCTGGGGCTCACTTCGACAGTGCTTCGTCAGGGGCCGCCGCCGATCGCAGTCAATTGACAAGCGTCGAGCCAACCGGCGCGGAGGAGGGGGAGAACATTCCCGCCGAGTTTGAACCCCATCACGCCGAAGCGGTCACGCTCCCCGCGCCGCAAGTCTCAGCAAGTGCAAAACCGCGCCCCTCCGCCAAACCCGACAGCGAAAAGGCCGCCCCGCCGACAATAGAAGGGCCGATCGTTGATATAGGCGACCGCCGTCCGAATTCCCGGCTCCTTCAAAGGAAGCCTCCCGGTTGGGTGCGGTAGCCGGGCCTTGCTGACTCGCCCCGATGGCGCCGAATAGATCGTCCGCCAGTTCCGATTGACATTCTCGGTCGAGCGCCTGCCTTCCGTCAGCGCCAGGGCGCACGACAATGACCATCAGGCGCACTTCATAGATCGGCATCGATCTTATCTCGCTTCGCCGGTTCTTACGGCGCGCTTCAGCGAGGTCGGCGCCGTCGGCGCACGAACACTGCAAATTTTGAAAGAACTCTCTTTGAGCTTTTCGGAGAGCAACCCCGAAAGCCCCCAGAACCTAAGGGAAGAGAGATAGACGATGAATCCTGACCAACTCCGCGAGCGCGTCCAGACGTTGGCCCAAGCGATGCGCACCATGGCGAACACGTTTGAGATGTTGTGCGAGGAGCTCCCGGCACTTTCGACTCCACCCGTCGATCTGACGGCGCTGTCGGCCAAAACAGGGCGGCTATGCCCTCAGGCGGATTGGCCCCGCATCGGCGGAAAAGAGGAACTGCCGTCGACCGCCGACATCCTCGCCAGCCGCGCGTTCCGCAAGGCGTTCAGACCGCTCTGCGCGCGGGAGATATACCTCGGAGCGAGCACCGGGTTGGCCGGGTTGGCCGCGCTTCTTAGGCTACCCCTTTACAAGATATCGACCGTGTCGCCTGGTCGGCTCAATGAGCGGATCTACGAGCTGCGAGCCGATCGGTACGGGGCCGAGCACCACGACGACGCCGGCTATGTCCTCGACCCCGCCGGTTACGACGATTGGTTCGCGTCGCATTTCTACGTGAATCGTCGCGCCGCCCCGAACAGCCCGGTCGAAATCCATCCCCGCGCGCTGACGGTCCATCTGCCTGTCGGCATGACCGACGCGATGTTCGACGCCGCCTTTGACTACGAAATTCGAAAAGCCGCCGTCGACCGCTTCGTGGCGGTACCCGAGGGGATTGCGCATTGCCAAGCTCTCGGCGTCAATCCGGCCGTCGCCATGCGCGGGACGCCCTATCCCATGGGCGCCTCAGCGCGACACAGCCCTTGCGTCGAGATCGCCGTCTTTAGGATCAGAGAGGACTGCGATCGCCTCGTGACGATTGCCGAACGCGTGGTGCTAAAACACCTTGGCCTCATTCCATAGGGTCGACGGAGTGACATACGACCGACCCGGCTGTCGGCGGCCGGAACGCTGTCACGAAGTTCGACAAGGCGGCGAAAAGACACGCCTGTTTGCTCGGCGCTGACCGATCGCATGTTGCCAGCCGCGACACATGGGAGACCCGCTCGGTGGAAAAACGACGTCGGCTGCTTTCACCGCACCCATCCGCAACCGCTAAGCGCCGTCCTGACCCCTGCTGACCACAACGTCTCCAACCCGGAGCGCGCGGTTGGCTCCATCGCCGTGCGGGGGGACTTGCTCGCGAGCCGGCGACTTAGTGGGTCAAAGCGATTCCTAGGTTTACGCAAACACGTCCTGAGATCGTCAAGCCTTGTCATCCGGAAGAGATCGCTCTGCGCGGCCGCCGTGCCGCCGCTGTGAGGACCCATGCCCAATTATCCCGTATACGACCCCGCCGATGTCGAAGGGCAGCTGCGCCGCCTGAAAGGCGATGACAGTTTCGACGACACCCTGCTGGGCGACAACGTGGTTCTCGAGCGCGCGCGATACTATCGCAAGATGAGCGAAAACCCGCGCGGCGCCGACCGGCTCGCGCCGATCGGAACTCCGGAGATGATCTGCGCCGTCGAAGCCTTGAGCGCCGCCGCGCCTAATTTTTCCGAAGTCAGCGGCGTTGTCTTGCGCGCGATCGCGCTCTCGGTCCAAACCAACATGCCGCTCAGCATCCCGCCGCTGCTCTTTGTCGGGCCGCCCGGGGTTGGCAAGACCTTCTTCTCTCGCTCGCTGGCCCAGGCGCTGGGAGTGCCCTACGCCGAATATTCGATGGCGTTGGCCGACGATCCCGGCGAACTCGTCGGTCACACGCTTTCTTGGCGCGGAGCGCGGCCCGGTCTTGTGGCGCGGACCCTGATCGAGGGATGGTCCGCCGCGCCAGTCATTCTGGTCGACGAAGTCGAAAAGACCCAATGGAGCAACTACGGTAACCCGCTCGACGTGTTTCATACGCTGCTCGAGCCCGAGTCCGCGCGCGCCTTTCGCGACGCCTATCTCGACATCCCGCTCAGAGCCGAAAGGATCATTTGGTTCTTCACCGCCAACGAGATCGATACGCTGCGGTCTTCCCTCATCGACCGCATGACCGTCGTCGCCGTCGCGCCACCGAACGAAGCGCAACGCGCCGCGATCGTTCGGTCGCTCTACAGACGGTTTGTCGCTCCATTCCAAGGGCGGCTCGATCCCGATATCGCCGATGGGATCATTGAGGCGATTGCCGATGCTACGCCGAGAACTGCCCGTCGCCTGATTGAAATCGGCTTCGGGTTCGCAGCGCAAGATGACCGGCGCCGTCTCACGCCTGCCGATATTGCCAAGGCCCGCCGCCATGTCATCGCGGAGCCGAAACAGGCGGGGTTCGGGTTTCATCCGGCCAAATAGCCGTTTTCAGTTCCATAACATCTTCGGCGCACTTGCCGCCTATCGCCTGGTCGCTCGACGCGCCCTCCCTCGGCCGGGGCGGCCGCCGCCGGAATATCGAAGCGTTGCTTTCAAGGGTGAAGGGATCGCTGGGCTCGGGTTGGAGGCAAGCCCCGAAACTCGACAGTCCTGCGGAGCAAGATCGCACCAGATGCGAGTAAGCGCCTCATCGACGCGATCGGCGCACCCGTAACGGTCGCCGCGCCGCTGTTGAGCGCCGCCAAGCCGTCGGACTCCCACCAAGGACCGAAACGAACAACACGAAAGGACCTGTTTGATGACCGACGAAGAATTGCCGCCGCCTTGGGAGGACCGTCCATTCGACCACATCAGCCTGAGCGACGACCAGGCCCATCGCATCAGCTGCGCCTTCGCCCGCCGTTGCGATTTGCGCGACCTCGCCAGCGACGCGCTGTTCTTTTCTCTTGTCCTGGAGGGTCGCAGCCCGCGAATTGACGAGGCCGCACGCGCCGCCATCCGTCACTATGTCGACCTCACGCGGCTGCTCCTCGCTGCGCTGCCGGCGCGCGCGGAGGATCTCAACCTCAAGCTCGCCGCGCTCACGCCTCCCGACCCGCTGGTCGCTGAACACGCCAACTTCCGCGCGATGTTGGAGGCGGGAGCCAGAGCCGATATCCAGCGGTTGAAACTTCCTAACCCGCCCCACTGGATCCTCGAATGGGCGATCACGTAACGGGGCAGACGCGGCGTACGGCGTCTAAATTGTTTGGCTGCGCGCCGACCGCGCAGCCGAGCGCTTCCACAAAGCCCTCAGGTTGACCACACCCCGCGTCCACCATCGACGCGTTCGCCAACGCCAGCCGCGCCTTCGTTCAACGAGTCGAACGCCTTCGCCGGTCGTATCGCGCGTCGACTTCAACGACGCCGATCGGCGTCAGTCCTCCGCCATCGCCGAACCGCGCCGCCGCGCAGTTCCGGCGCAAACCGATTTGTCTTAACCTCACGGAGAGAAGCTTCCCATGTCCGACCAACTCGAAGACATCGCTCGCCTGCTCGAGCAATCGCCCGACTTCAAGGTGTTGCGCCGGCTGCAACCGCGTGACGTCTTCTCACAAAGCCTTTGCGCGCAGCCGCTGGTCGGAGTCGTTCTCGATACCGAAACCACCGGCCTCGACCTCGACAAAGCAGAAGTGATCGAACTCGCGATGCTGAAGTTCCACTACACCCCCGCTGGCGAGGTCCTGCGCGTCATTGGCAAGTTCGACGAACTCCGGCAGCCTGCCCATCCCATTCCGCCCGAGATCACGGCCCTGACCGGCATTACCGACGAGATGGTCGCCGGCCGCTCCATCGACCCGGCGGCGGTCGAAGCATTCGTCGCCGACGCCGCGATCGTGATCGCCCACAACGCCCGGTTCGACAGGCCGATGGCGCAGAAAGCGTGGCCCGTCTTCAAGAACCTCGATTGGGCGTGCAGTCTCGATGAGATTCGCTGGCGAGAGAGCGGCTTCGAGGGAACCAAGCTCGCCTATCTGCTGATGAGCGCCGGCCTGTTCGCCGACGCTCACCGCGCAAGCGGCGATTGCCAAGCGTTGCTTCACATTCTGTCCTCGCCTTTCGGCGCCGACGGCAAGCCAGCGCTGGCGACTCTTCTCGCCAACGCTCGCCAAGCGACGATCCGCATCTTCGCCGTCGATTCGCCCTTCGATCGCAAGGACCTATTGAAAGCGCGCGGCTACCGCTGGTCCAACGGGACGAACGGCTTGCGTCGTTGTTGGTGGCGAGACGTTGCCGAGCACGACCTCGAGACTGAACTCGCGCTCCTGCGCGCCACCGTCTTCCTGCGCCCGGTCGACCTGCCGACGCAGCGCATCACCGCGCGTGAGCGCTACTCGACGAACTCGCCGGGTTGAACGAGCGCCACCCATATCGGCCGACCCAACTGCAGCGATCGCGCTCGGCGCGTGTCTGCGCCTCGCGTCGACGCTCGTCGCCGATCTCCGCGTCTCTCCGTCCCCCTCCAGCGCAATCGTCGAAGACGAGACCCGCACGCTCAATCTGCTTCGCCTGACCCTGCTGGGCCTCTCGCTGGGGGTCGTGACGGGAATCGGCGCGGTGCTGTTTCGCGAACTGATCGGCCTCTTGCACAATCTCTTTTTCGCCGGCCGCTTCGCCTTTGCCTATGACGCCAACGAATTCACGGCGCCGAGCCGATGGGGCGCGTTCGTCATCCTGGCGCCGGTCGTCGGCGGCGTCATCGTCACCTTCCTGGTCAGCAATTTCGCCCCCGAGGCGAAGGGTCACGGCGTTCCGGAAGTGATGGACGCCATCTACTACAAGGAGGGCAAGATCCGCCCGATCGTCGCCTTGGTGAAGTCCCTCGCGTCGGCGTTTGCGATCGGCAGCGGATCGTCGGTCGGCCGCGAAGGTCCGATCATTCAGATCGGCTCGGCGATCGGCTCGACGCTCGGCCAGATCGTCGCCATGCCGGCTGGCCAGCGCATCACCCTGGTCGCCGCCGGCGCCGGCGCGGGCATCGCCGCGACCTTCAACACGCCAATTGGCGGCGTGATGTTCGCGATCGAACTGATGCTGCCAGAGGTCAGCGTCGACACCTTCCTGCCGGTGGCGATCGCGACCGGTGCGGCGACGTTCATCGGGCGCTGGTTCTTCGGCGATCAGCCCGCCTTCCAGGTGCCATCGATCGTGGCGATGACGCCGCACGCCAACACCGTGTCGCTACTTCTCTTATACACCCTGCTGGGCGTGCTGGTCGGCGTTGCCGCCGCCGGATTCGTCCGCGGCATCCATATCGTCGAGGACGCCTTCGACCGCATCCCCTGGCGATATGCGCGCCACATGCTCGGCATGCTGATGGTGGGCGCGATGATGTACGCGCTGTTCCGCGCCTTTGGTCAGTATTACGTCGACGGTGTCGGCTACAGCACGATCGAGAGTATTCTCATCACTGACCCCACGACGACATGGCTGCTCGGCCTGCTGTTCGTCTGCAAGATGCTGGCGACCTCGATCAGCCTCGGCTCTGGCTCGTCTGGAGGAATCTTTTCGCCGTCGCTGTTCATGGGAGCGACGTTGGGCGGCGGCTTCGCCTCGCTTATCGCCGATGCGGGCCTGCACATGCCACTGAGCGTACCCGCCTTCGCCATGGTCGGCATGGGCGCGATGGTCGGCGGCGGCACCGGCGCGGTGATGACCGCCGTCACGATGATCTTCGAGATGACGCGCGACTACGACATCGTCATGCCGCTGATCCTGGCGGTCGCCGCCAGCGTCGGGGTTCGGCGGTTGCTGTCCCAGGAGAGCATTTACACGCTCAAGCTGGTCCGGCGCGGCCGCTCGCTGCCCAAGGCGCTACACGCCAACATGTTTCTGGTGCGACACGCGCGCGAGGTGATGGACCCCAACGTGCTGGTCCTGCCCGCCGAAACGAGCTTCGACTCGCTGCTTCGCGAGCATGAGGCGCAAGGCCGCTTTCAGCATGTCGTGGTGACCCAGCACGACCGCCTCACCGGCGTCATCCGCGTCAACACCGGTCTTTGGCGCGGTCTCGAAGTCGCCAACACGCCGGTGACCTTGGGAGACGTGGCCACTCGCGACTACACCGTCGTGCGCGATGATGCGATCGCCTTCGATGTCATCGCAAGGATGTGGCGCAAGAAAGCTTTCATGGCGATCGTCGTCAAGGGTCGCGGCGTCCCGCACGGCAAAGACGTCGTCGGCGTCATCACCAAGGAGCACGTCGCCGACTCGGTGGCGAGCAGCATGAAGATCTATCCGAATTGATGATGAAGAGAAGCGACTTCTCGAGTGTCGCTGGATTTGACCTCCGCTTTGAAAGGTGGTGCGTGGTAAGAACGATGCAGCAATTCCGCGTCGCGGGCGGCGGTCAACGGCAGGTTCGCGTGGAGCTTGGGTCTCAATCGTCAGCGGATGCAGGCTTCGACGGGCGCAGTTCAAAGCCGTCGCCTGTTTGCGAGATCGCGTTGCGGCGATCCGCGACCCATTCTCCGCCATGAGCGACGCGGCGCTCAGTCTGGAGTTGATGGACGCCTTACAACGTGAGGCGTTCGAATATTTCGTCCAGGAGGCGAACCCGCTCAACGGTTTGATCGCCGACAAGACCCAGGCGGGCTGGCCTGCCAGCATCGCCGCAGTCGGCTTCGCCCTAACGTCCTATCCCGTTGGCGTAGAGCGTGGCTTCATGACCAGGGCGAACGCCGCGCAGCGAACGCTCGCCACCCTGCGATTCTTCCATAACAGCGTGCAGAGCCGGGACGCGGACGCGACGGGGTACAAGGGCTTCTACTACCATTTCCTCGACATGAACGACGGCAAGCGCGCCTGGAATTGCGAGCTTTCGACGATCGACACCGCGCTTCTCCTGGCGGGCATGCTGACCGCCGCGCAATATTTCTCGGGCGACGGCGCCGAGGACCGTGAGATCCGCGATCTTGCCGACGCGCTTTACCGCCGCGCCGATTGGAACTGGGCGCAAAACGGCGGCCTGACGGTGACCCTTGGTTGGAAGTCCCGGAGCGGCTTCCTGCGCTACCGATGGCAAGGCTACAACGAGGGGCTGTTGATCTACTTGCTGGGCCTGGGCTCGCCGACACATCCGCTGCCGGTCGAAAGCTATCCGCAATGGACCGCCACCTACCAATCGCGAAAGGTCTACGATCAGGAATTTCTTTACGCGGGGCCGCTGTTCACACATCAGTTCCCTCATGTCTGGGTCGATTTTCGTGGAATTCAGGACGAATATATGCGCGGAAAGCGCAGCGACTATTTTGAGAACAGCCGTCGCGCGACCCACATTCATCAGCAGTACGCGATCGCCAATCCCGGCCGTTTCTCCGGCTATGGCGAAAACGCCTGGGGGATCACGGCAAGCGACGGCCCGGGCCCGGCGACCTATCGCATCAAGGGAAAGAAGCGACGCTTCTTTGGCTATGAAGCCCGAGGCGCGCCTGACGGACCCGACGACGGGAGCCTCGCTCCGTGGGCGGTCGCCGCCTCCTTGCCGTTCGCGCCCGAGATTGTCGCGCCGGCTCTACGATATTTCGAGACGCTGAAGCTGCGCGAAAGCAACCCCTATGGGTTCAAGGCCACATTTAACGCCACGATCGCCGAAAGATACCATCCGCCGCAACTCTGGATTTCGCAGTTTCACTTCGGCATCAACCAGGGGCCCGTTATCCTGATGATCGAGAATTTTCGCACGGGTCTCATCTGGCGTCTGATGCGGCGATGTCCCTATCTCGCGGTCGGGCTCAACAGAGCCGGATTTACCGGCGGTTGGCTTGGCGCGCGGAAGACAGGACGTCCGGACTGAGACAATCGAATTCTTGGCTGCACGAACGCCCACAAGCGGCGGCTCATGTCTCGAGGCACGCGCAAATCGCCTCGATGACCGGCTTGATTTTGCCCGGGTCGTGCTGTGATGGGGTGGACGTGACCTGAACCTGCGATTTTCCTCCACTCGGAATTAGAGTCTGGCCTTCGAGGTGACCCCTTTCAGGCCGTCCTGCTCGATCAGTCTTTTCAGGCCTCCGTTGGCGATGAGCCCCCTGCTCAGGTTGTCCAACCACGGCGATTGGCCGAAGCTTCAAGCTGCTGGAGCGGGTTCAAGAACTCGCCTTCCCCTTCGTAAGCGAGCCGCAGCTTGGCCTTCGCCGCCATTTTGCGCCTTGCAAAGCGCGGCAGTCCTGTCCGCCTGTTCGTCGCAATGCGCTAGCCGCAGGCTCGGACTCTACGCAATGCGACATCGCCGCTCAAGCTGCAGCCGGTGCGGCGCCCTCCGCGACTGCGGCCGCGAGCGTTTCGATGTGGCCATAGGACGAATAATAGAGAACGAGAACTTTGGTCATGAAATTTCACCTCACATTGGCAGACGTTGGCAAGGCAGGGAGAGAGCGGGATCACGAGACAAGTCGTGATCGTTTGCAGTTGGCCCTTACCCGCTGACTTTCTGCCGGCACAGACTCGGAAAATACTCAGACGCGGCGCCGCGAAACATGTTCGGCGTTCGAGGCACTTGCGCCTTCCTCTTTGTGTCTACCGACGTCGCGATTGCGGTTCGCCTGCCGAGCGGTCGCGAGGCCGGTCGGCGCCTCCGAGACATCTGCCGCACAATTGATCCTCGGACGTGAGTAGTTTCCGAGGCTGGCGCCGCCGACTGGCGGATCGTTATCGTATTTTTGCTAACGGGCCTGCCCCGCACTTGAGGTCAACGGCGGTCTCGCGCTCGGCATGTCTTCCTGACGGCGACGCGACAGACGCTTTCGCGGCCGATTGGAAGCCATGCGCAACGCAGCGCGGTTTCAAGCGGCGCAAATCTGACGCGCGCAAGAGCGCTTGTTCACCGCGGCTCGCCTGGCGGCGCAGCCGCGCCGAGAGATCGGCGGAGGATGAGGATCAGGAGCGTCGGCGCGCTCAACAAGCATTTGCGGCGCTTCGGTTCCTCGCAGTTCGCAGCGTGTTCGACGGCGCAAAGAAAATGCGCAGGAGGCCCAGATTGTCGAGCGTGGACTTGAACGCCAGATCCGCAATCCCCTCGCATGACTTCGCCCGGTTTTCAGGGAAAGCGTCTCCCTGGGACAGCGAAACGCCGATCCGTGAGGAATTGTTCAGCGTCGAACGCCTGGAAGCGCATGCGCGCAGTCTCGCAGTTGCGCAGACCGTCGCTTTGCGGGCGACTCGAGGCCTGCCGCTGGCCGCCCGATTGGCCGACAATGGCGCGGTCCTGTTGTCGTCCTATCGAGAGATCGTGAAAGCGATTGACGAAGGCCGCGCGACAACGCCTGCGGCGGAGTGGCTTATCGACAACTACCATTTGGTCGAAAAGCAGATCCGTCAGATCAGCATGGATTTGCCGCCCGGCTACTATCGCCAGCTGCCAAAACTGGTCACCGGCCCATTCGCCGGCTACCCGCGCGTGTTCGGCATAGCCTGGGCGTTTGTCGCCCACACCGACAGCAGCTTTGACGCCAACATCCTCGTCAGCTTCATCAACGCCTATCAGACGATCCAACCGCTCATGATCGGCGAGCTTTGGGCGGTTTCGATCACACTGCAGATCGTGTTGATCGAAAATCTGAGACGGCTTGCGCAACAGATCACCCACAGCCGGGTCGCTCGACATGAGGCCGATGGGGTCGCGGATCGATTGCTGGGCGTCAGCGGGCGCGCTGCGGAGCCGGCCTCGATCGTGTTCGCTGACCGCGCCGCGGCGCCGCTTTCGGAAGCGTTTGCGGTCCAGCTCGTGCATCGGCTCCGTGACCAGGATCCCAAGGTCACGCCCGCGCTGGCGTGGCTGGACGAGCGCTTGTCGAAGCAGGACATAACGGCGGATGCGGCCGTGCGCGAGGTCCAGCGCAGTCACGGCGCGGCGAACGTAACCATGCGCAACATCGTGACGAGCCTGAGGGTGATCGCCGAGGTCGATTGGACGGAATTGTTCAAGCGAATTTGTCTCGTCGACAGCGCTTTGACCCTAGGCAGCGCATTTCTGGAGATGGATTTTGCCACCCGCACGCTCTACCGCACCGCGGTCGAGCGACTGGCGCGAGGGTCTGGCGAAGGCGAACTCGAGATCGCGCGCCTCGCCGTCGCCGAAGCGCGCAAGCCTCATCCGTCGCTTGCTCCGTTGGAGCAACTGCGCCGCAGCGATCCTGGTTATTACTTGCTTGCGGGGGGACGCCGTGGATTCGAGAAGTCGATTGGCTTTCGCAGGCGCCTGTTTTGGCCCGCGCGGGCAACGACCAAGCTGAGTTTTGACGTCTACGGCGCCGCAATCATTCTCACGTCGGCTTGCCTGCTTGCTGCGCCATTGATGGTCTTGGCCGGCATGGGCGTCGGCGTTGGCCTGCTCTGCCTGCTCGCATTTCTCGGCGTGGTTTCAGCGATTGACGTTGGCGTGGCGCTCGTCAACAGAGGCACCGCGTTTTTTGTCGACGCGGTCCCGTTGCCCGGGCTGGAGCTACGCGGCGGGGTGCCGGAATCGCTGCGCACGCTGGTCGTAGTGCCGACGCTCTTGACCACACGGGAAGATATCGCGGCGCAAGTGGAGCGGCTCGAGATCCATCATCTGGCGAGTCCAGAGGGCGATTTGCACTTCGCCCTGCTTTCGGATTGGGTCGACGCCGACGCCGAACATGCCGACGGCGACGCGGAGCTGCTCGCTTTCGCGCGCGAAGGCATAGAAGACCTCAACCGACGTTACGGCCCGGCCCCGGCGGGCCCTCGTTTTCTGTTGCTGCACCGCAAGCGCGTTTGGAACGACAGCGAAAGGCGATGGATCGGCTGGGAACGCAAGCGCGGCAAGCTTCATGAATTGAATCGGCTGCTGCGCGGCGCGACGGACACCACTTTCATGGATTTCGGGGCCGGCGCCGCGCCGCCGCCTCAGAACGTCCGATACGTTCTCACGTTGGATTCAGACACGCGGTTGCCGCGCGACACGGTCAGGCGGCTGATCGGCAAGATGGCGCATCCGCTCAATCGCCCGCGTATCGACGCCGAGCGGGGCAGGGTCGTGGAAGGCTACGCCGTGCTTCAACCTCGGGTGACGCCTTCGCTGCCAGAGGGCGGCGAGGGTTCGCTGTTTCAACGGATATTCTCGAGCGCCAGCGGCATCGATCCGTATTCCTCGGCGGTTTCGGATGTCTACCAGGACATGTTCGGCGAGGGGTCCTATGCCGGGAAGGGCATCTACGATCTCGACGCGTTCGAGAGCGCTCTGTCGGGCCGGGCCCCGGACTCGACTCTGCTGAGCCATGATCTGTTCGAGGGGACGTTCGCCCGGGCAGGCTTCGCCTCGGATGTCGAAGTCGTCGAAGAATTTCCCTCCCGATACGACGTCAGCGCTCAGCGTCATCACCGCTGGGCGCGAGGCGACTGGCAGCTCCTGCCCTGGATTTTTGGCTTTGCCGACAGGGACGACGGAGCGCCGAGCGCCAAGGGTGAGCTCCCACGGATCGGTCGCTGGAAGATGATCGACAATCTGCGCCGGACCCTTTCGGCGCCGACCGCCGTCCTCGGCTTGACTCTGGGCTGGACCCTGCCGATCCACCCCGCGCTGGTCTGGACTTTCTTCGTGCTCGCCACGATGATCGTCCCTAGTCTCATTCCGGTCATTTCGGCCATCCCGTCGCGACGCCCGGGGGCACAGGTATCGGCGCATTTGCGCGCGCTCGGCGAGGACCTTGGCCTTGCGGCGACATTGACGGCCTTGAACGTGACGTTCCTGGCCGACCAGACGCGTTTGATGAGCGACGCGATCTTGCGCACGCTATGGCGCCTTTTCGTCACTCGGCGACACTTGCTGCAATGGGTGCCTGCGGCTCAGACGTTGGGGCGACCGCGCCTCGACCTCGTCGGCTTCGCCGTGCGCATGTCGGGGGCGATCTGTATCGCGGTCGCGGCCTTGCTGGTCACTCTCCTTTTCGGTCACGGCGCTTGGCCGATTGCGGCGCCCTTCGTCGCGCTTTGGCTGGCTTCGCCCGCCGTCGCCCGCGCCGTCAGCGTTCCTCGAAAGATCGAGAGCCGGGCGAACGCCTCCGCTGCCGACGTGCTCGCTCTCCGACGAACGGCGCGCCGCACGTGGCGATTCTTCGAAGTCCTGGTGGGCGCAGCGGACAATTGGCTCCCTCCCGACAATTTTCAAGAAGACCCTGCGCCGGAGGTCGCTCACCGCACTTCGCCAACGAACATCGGTCTGTATCTGCTGTCCGTTGTCAGCGCCTGCGACTTCGGTTGGATTGGCGCGAGCCAAGCGGTCGAGCGCCTGGAGGCGACCTTGGCGACGATGAGCCGCATGGCGCGTTTTCGCGGTCACTTCTTCAATTGGTACGACACCCGCGATCTCCGAGTTCTCGAACCCAAGTACGTTTCCACCGTCGACAGCGGCAATCTGGGCGGCCACCTCATCGCGGTCGCCAACGCCTGCAAAGAATGGCGGCAATCGCCGATGCCCGCGGCATCGCGCCGGGTTGGAATCGCCGATGCGCTCGCGCTGACCGCAGAGCAGGTCGTTGACCTCCGTCATGGGCGCAGAACTCAGACCGTCACGCCGCGCCAACTCGAGGACTCGCTCGCGTCGATAGCCAAGACGCTCGAAGGCGCATCCGTTGCCGACGACGAAGTGTTCAAGACGCAACTGGTGGAACTCTCGGGCGAGGCGGCGGTCCTGCTCGATATTGCCCGCGCAATCGCCCTCGAGCGCAGCGAAGGCAGCGGATCAGATCTCTTGTATTGGTCGCAGGCGAGCCTATCCGCGATCGACGCGCATCGAGCTGACCTGGCGTCGTCGGCGGAGACCGTCGCATCGCGCCACGCCCGGCTGATCGTGCTGGAAGATGCGTTCCGCGCCATGGCGATGGCGATGGAATTCGGCTTTCTCTTCGACCGGCAACGGCAGCTGATGTCGATCGGATTTGTCATTTCCGAGTCGGCGCTGGATCCCAATTGTTACGACCTGCTGGCGTCCGAGGCGCGGCTGGCCAGCTTCTTCGCGATCGCCAAAGGCGACGTGCCGGCCCGGCATTGGTTCCGGCTCGGCCGAGCCACGACGCCAGTCGCGCGCGGCGGGATCCTGATTTCCTGGTCAGGCTCGATGTTCGAATACCTGATGCCGCCGCTCGTCATGCGTGCGCCTGCCGGAAGTTTGCTCGAACAAACCAATCGGCTCGTGGTGCGCCGTCAAATCGAATACGGCGCGAAGATTGGGTTGCCATGGGGCGTTTCCGAATCCGCGTATAACGCGCGCGACCTCGAATTGACCTATCAATATTCCAACTTCGGCGTGCCCGGCCTCGGGTTGAAACGGGGGCTGGAAGCCAATCGCGTCATCGCGCCCTATGCGACCGCGTTGGCGACGATGGTCGATCCCGCCGCCGCAGTCGCGAATCTGAAACGACTGGCGGAGATGGGCGTAAGGGGGCCTTACGGCTTCTACGAAGCGGTGGATTTCACGCCGGCGCGCGTTCAGGAAGGCGAAGACTTCGCGTTAGTGCGCGCCCATATGGCGCATCACCAGGGCATGACGATCGTCGCCATCGCCAACGCGTTGTTCGACGGCGCGATGCGCGCCCGCTTTCATGCCGAGCCAATCATTCAGGCGACGGAATTGTTGCTGCAAGAGAGGGTTCCGCGCGAGGTCCCGATAGCGCGGCCCTGGGCGGCGGAAGTCCATTCCGCCGCGCGTCCCGACGAAGAAGATCCCACGGGCGGTCGCAAAATCACATCCGTGCATCTTTCACCGCCGGCGACCCTGCTGCTCTCCAATGGCCGCTACGCCGTGATGCTGACGGCGGCAGGCTCTGGCTACAGCCGTTGGGGCGATATGGCGATCACCCGTTGGCGTGAGGACGCCACCTGCGACGATTTCGGCTCCTATATCTTTCTCCGCGACATGCGCAGCGGGGCTGTCTGGTCTGCGGGCTATCAACCGACGGGCGCCGAGCCGGACGAATATTCAATCCATTTCAACGAGGAGCGCGCGGAGATCACGCGGCGCGACGGGACCCTGACGACGGTCCTTGAAGTGTTCGTTTCCGAGGAGGACGACGCCGAGGTGCGTCGGGTCTCGATCACCAACGCGGGCGGCCGCTCACGCGAAATCGAGATCACCTCCTATGCAGAACTCGCTCTGGGTCCACAGAGCGCCGATGTCGCTCATCCCGCCTTCGCGAAGCTGTTCGTCGAGACCGAATATCTCGTCGACCAGGGCGCCATCCTCGCCACGCGGCGAAAGCGAACGCAGTCGGAACCGGAAATGTGGGCCGCGCATTTGAGCGTCGCCAACGGCGACGCCGTCGGCAAGCCGGAGTT